>R26__coassemble_25_pt1 | contig 100009 bp, 97 predicted proteins | sample R26__metabat2_high_PE_047 | metagenome-assembled genome bin R26
AAAAATGCAGGGAGACGGAAGAAAAGGAGACGGCAGACGCCGTCTCCTTAATTCATGACCGGTCCTGTTTCAGCATAGCGTAAAACACCAGGTCGAACAGGCCCTGATTGTTTCTTCCGGCCTGGCGGAGGACACCTTCCTTCCGCATTCCGACCTTCTCCATGACCCGGCCGGAATTCGGGTTGCGGACATCGTGGCCGGCTTCGACCCGGTTCACGCTGACCCGGTCGAACAGGAAATCCATGACCGCTTTCAGGGCTTCGGGTGCGTACCCCTTGCCCCACCAGGCGCTGCCGACGGCATAGGTGACCTCCACACAGTCCGTCAGCTCATGGACTGTGGGTGCGGCGACGGCGCCGATGACTTCATCGGTTTCCTTCAGGACGATTGCCCAGCAGTAGCGGGCAGGATTTTCATACCGGCGGATAAAATCCGCAAGCAGGGTTTCGGTTTCCGCGAGTGTTTCATGGGTTTTCCAGGTCAGGTAAGTGCTGACCCGGGGATCCGAACAGACATTCCGGAAGAAGGCCGGAGCGTCGGAAAATTCAAATCTTCTCAGAACAAGCCGGGCTGTTTCCAGCGGAACTGTGCCGCAGTGATTCATGAACAACTCCCTCCGTTTCCGTCTGCTATCGGGGAAAGTATATCATGAAACGGAGAAATATTTGAAGGGCATTGTCAGCACCGGGCGTACTTCCGGGCGTCTTTTTTCAGGGTAACAGCAAACCAGCCGATGGCTTCCAGGGCCATCAGGGCCAGGACAACGGGACTGACGAGCGCCTGGAAGAAGGTGAGGCTTGTATCGATTGACGCGCAGGTTACCCCGTATACCAGCCAGCTGAGGAGTACCGAGACCGCGGCCAGCAACGCGATTCTGAACGGGCGCTTCCGCTTCCTGCAGGTGATGGTGATTCTTTCCTCTTTGATCGGATGGATTCCGGCAACCATTTCCATAGTTTCTACCTCCTGTGAGGGTGTTGGCGTGTTATTTCCGGCCCCTGCCGGCCGGCCATAAGAATATACGAAGCAGGAAACCGGGATGGCAGTTCAATTCTTGAAGCAGGGACAGGGATGTACTATAATTCATCTGACGCCGGGTATTCCGGAGGAAACAGGAGGATATGCATATGAGCGTTCTGGAGCAGCTGAACGGCGGAGGAGTGTATCTCATCTGCGGTTCCATCGTGGCGTTTATCGCTGTGGTCTGTGTGATTTTTATGGTCCGCGCCTGGCGGGCGGGCAAAGCCCTGGGCATGGACGTGACCCGGATGAAACGGGCAGTGACGGCCAGCGCTACCTTTTCCGTGCTGCCCAGCGTGGGCATCCTGCTGGGTGTGCTGGCGCTGAGCGGCAGCCTGGGCGTACCGTGGCCGTGGCTGCGGCTGTCGGTGATCGGCGCGCTGCACTATGAGACCCAGGTGGCGGACGCGGCGGCGGAACAGCTGGGCGTTTCCCTGGGATCCGGACAGATGACGGCACAGGCATTCCCGACGATTGCCCTGCTGATGAGCATCTGCATCATGTGGGGAATGATCCTCTCCACCCTTTTCAACAAGAAATACCTACACCGGCTGCAGCAGGGCGGGAAGAAGGATACCCGCACGGGCGGCGGCTTCGGCGACAGGGCGATGGCCGCCATGTTCATCGGTATGGTCAGCGCCTATATCGGAAGCTATGTCGGCGGATGGATATCCGGCGGCGGGCTGTTCTCCTTCTCCGGCAGCTGGACGCCGCTGGCAGTGGTGGCCGCGGCAGCGCTGGCAATGGCTGTGTTCACCTACTTCTCCGAGAAGAAGGGGATGGCCTGGCTGGATAACTTCTCCATCGCGGGCAGCATGCTGATCGGCATGCTGGCGGCGGTGCTGATCGGCCGCTGAGAGGGGAGTGAAAGAAATGGACAAGCAGAAGAACTATGAAGCTTACCTGAAATCCACCCACAGGCTGGGACGGATTGTTTCTGTCATTACGCTGATCCTGCTGGTGGGCGCGCCGTTCCTGATCGGTACGCTGCTGGGCGCGGGACCGGATCTGGGCGCGGTGGCCCGGGGCTTCCTGTCCGTCGGCCTGGTCTGGACGGTTTCCAGCGTGGTGGAGTTCCTGGTTTATACGCCCATGCTGGGCGCGGGCGGAAGCTACCTGGCTTTTATTACCGGCAACCTGATCAACATGAAGATCCCCTGCGCCATGAACGCGAAGGAACTGGTTGACGCCAAGTCCGGCACGGCGGAAAACGAGGTGATCGCCACCCTGTCCATTGCCACCTCCGCGCTGGTGACGATTGTGGTGCTAGCCCTGGGCGTGGTGCTGCTGATCCCGCTGCAGCCTGTGCTGCAGAGCCCGGTGCTGGCTCCGGCGTTTGCCAACGTGGTGCCCGCCCTGTTCGGCGCCATGGCCTATAAGTATTACCGGAAGGATCCGCTGCTGGCGCTGATTCCACTGACAGTGATGATCATCCTGTTTACGCTGGTGCCGTCCCTGACTTCTTCCACCAGCTTCATGATTATTCCCGCGGGCGCACTGGCGATCGGCCTGGCCTGGATGAAATACCGCCGGGAGATGAAGGGAGCAGCAGACAAATGATCGTGCTGTGGGTGATCCTGGGATGTATCGGCCTGGTCCTGCTTCTGCTACTGGCGGCGGTGATCCGGACATTGCTGATTCCGGGGAAACAGTCCACGTACCGGCCGGATCCCGATCCGGAGGAAGCGGAGGCCTGCGCCCGGAAGCTGGCGGCTATGGTACGGTATGAAACGGTTTCCGTGCCGGGCGAGAATCAGCGGGAGAAGTTCCTGGGTTTCCACAAGGTGCTGGAGGAGCTGTTTCCCCTGGTACACCGGGAACTGGAAAAAACGGAGATTGACGGCAACCTGCTGTTTTACTGGAAAGGAAAACACAATGACCGGCCGCTGGTCCTGATGAGCCATCAGGACGTGGTGCCCGCGGAGGGCAAGTGGGAGCATGAACCCTTCTCCGGGGATATCGCGGACGGAAAGGTCTGGGGCCGCGGCGCAGCGGACACGAAGTGTTCTGTGATGGCCTTCTTCCAGGCGACGGAAGAGCTGCTGGCGGAGGGATATGTTCCGGAACAGGATGTTTACCTGTCCTCCTCCTGCACAGAGGAATGGGGCGGGGACGGATGCCCGAAGCTGGTGGCGGAACTGGAAAGACGGGGCGTGAAGCCCTGGCTGGTCTGCGATGAGGGCGGCGGAATTATTACCGACCCGATCGGCGGTATCCACGGCAACTTCGCCATGGTAGGCGTATTTGAAAAAGGAAAGGCGGATGTCCGCTTTACCGCCACCTCCGGCGGCGGACACGCCAGCGCACCGCCGGCCCATTCCCCGGTGGCGAGGCTGGCCGCGTTTGTGAATGAGATTGAAACGCATACGGTTTTCAAACGGAAACTGCCGAAGGAAGTGGCGGCCATGTTTGAAACGCTGGCACCCTATGCGGGTTTTCCGCTGAAACTGGTGTTTACCAACCTGTGGCTGTTCAGACCGGTGCTGCTGAAGGTACTGCCGGCGATCAGTTCCCAGGCGGGGGCTATGATCCGCACCACCATGGCATTCACCATGATGAGCGGATCGGACGCCTGCAACGTGCTGCCCCAGGAGGCCAGTGTTTCCGCCAATATGCGCTTTATCCCGCATCAGGGCATGGAGGAAAGCCTCGGCATTGTGCGGAAACTGGCAGAGAAGCACGGACTGAACATGGAAGTGCTGTCCGCCAACGACTATACAGAACCGGTGGATATTCACGGGGAAGCCTTTGAGGCGGTGCAGCGGGTGATTGCCAGGACCTTCCCGGGCTGCGCCGGAAGTCCCTATGTGATGACCGGGGCGACGGATTCCCGGTTTTACCAGAAGATCTGTGACAACGTGGTGCGCTTTGCGCCGGTGATCTACGGACCGGAGCAGATGAAGGGCATGCACGGGATGAACGAGAATATTGAGTATAACTGCCTGCCGGGAGCGGTGGAGTTTTACAAAAATCTGATCAAGGATTTTTGTAAAACAATGAATTATTGAACAGCAAAGCTGTTCAATATGAAATAAATCTGCTGCGCAGATTTGTGAATTATTCTGCTGCGCAGAATATGAATTATTGAACGGCGGAGCCGTTCAATGTGAGAGCAACCGTACCGGCTGATGAAAATGCAAATTGTTTCGTGCAATATGATAATTGCAACGGATCCTGGCAATGTGGTATGATGGCAGGGACAAGACAAGGAGGAATAAAAAGATGAAGCATAACGGACTGTTTAACAGGCTGAGCGCCATCGTGCTGGCGCTGACGCTGATTGTTTCCTGCGGGTGCGTACTGGCGGAAGACAGTTCCTCCTGTCCGGCTGCGGAGTCGGAAACAGTGGCAGCGCTGCTGAAGGTGCCGGATTTCAAGTTCTTTGTACGGGAGAAGGGAATCGGCAAGGGATCCTGCCCGGTGTACACAGCTCCGTCCGAGGAGTCCATCCGACTGTCTGAAGGCAACGCCTCATGCAGCGTGGAGACGGAAATCAGCGTGGGCGGTTTTGAAAACGACTGGCTGATGGTCCGCTATGAGATTAAGGATAAGAAGGCCCGGGTAGGATATATTCCGCCGGAATACAGCAAGAAACTGAAAGCCAAGGCCAATGCCTCCAAACTGGCTTTTGTGAGCATTCCCCTGAAGCTGGGGGAGAAAATTGATATCACGGACAACCCGCGGTCCAATACCACACCTTTCGGAACACTGCCGAAAGGAACGGAGATTACCGTGCTGGGCAAGTATACCTATACCGGGAACTGGTGGTATGTGGAAACCACGCTGAACGAAAAGCTGACCCGCGGATTTATCAACAGGGAAGAGGCCGTGCTGCGGGTGGACGGAAAAACCTATGACGGTATTGAGGCGCTGGGTTTCCCGGCGGTTTCCCCGATGAATACCGAAAAGATCGGGATGATCACAGTCCGGGGCAGCGAGGATGACGCGATGATCGTGCGGAAACACTCCAATACGAGCGCGACGATGGTGGCCCGGGTTTACGGCGGAGAGACCTATCCCTGCTACGGAGAGGAAATGGGCGGCAACGACAGGCCCTGGTATTATATCTGGGTGGACGGCGTATGGGGCTGGTTCTCCTCCGGCATATCAACGTTCAGCGCGGACGAATGAATTTCATACAGAAAAGGCACGGGCAGCAGGCGATCCGCCTGCTGCTTTTTATTGAAGCGGGTGCTGTTTTTGGGTATAATGGCAGGGACGTCAGAAACGCGGAGGATGTGACAGCGATGACATACAGAACAGAGCATGATTCCATGGGCGAAGTCAGAGTTCCGGCAGACCGGTACTGGGGAGCCCAGACGGAACGGAGCCGGAATAATTTCCCGATCGGCGCGGGACATGAAAACATGCCGGAGGAAATCATCCGGGCGTTTGCCGTGCTGAAAATGGCGGCGGCGCTGGCCAACCGGGAGCTGAAACCGGAGAAGATGACCGAAAAGAAATGCGAAGCAATCTGCCGGTCCGCGGATGAGATCCTTGACGGGAAGCTGAACGATCATTTTCCGCTGGTGGTATGGCAGACCGGATCCGGAACCCAGAGCAACATGAACATGAACGAAGTCATCGCGAACCGGGGCAATGAGATCGCGGGAGAAAAGCTGCTGCACCCCAACGATGACGTGAATATGAGCCAGTCCTCCAACGACACTTTCCCCACGGCAATGCATATTGCCGCGGCAGAAGCCGTGGAGCGGACGATCGGCGCCCTGACGCGGCTGGAGCAGGAACTGATCCGGCTGGAGAAGGAAAACGCGAACGTGCTCAAATGCGGACGCACCCACCTGCAGGACGCGACGCCGATTCTGTTCGGCCAGGAAATCTCCGGATGGCGCGCCAGCCTGGAAAAAGACGAGGAGCTGCTGCGGATGGCGGAAAAGCCCCTGCTGGCACTGGCCCTGGGCGGCACGGCCGTCGGGACCGGACTGAACGCGCCAGCGGGTTTTGATACCCTGTCCGCGGCGAAGATCGCGGAGAAAACCGGCCTGCCTTTTGTGACAGCGGAGAACAAGTTCCATGCCCTGACCTCCAGGGACGAGATGGTGTTTGCGCACGGCGCGCTGAAGGCGCTGGCGGCGGACCTGATGAAGATTGCCAACGATATCCGGTGGCTGGCCAGCGGACCGCGGCTCGGCCTGGGAGAGATCACAATTCCGGAAAATGAGCCCGGATCCTCCATCATGCCCGGCAAGGTGAACCCTACCCAGTGCGAGCAGGTGACCATGGTGGCGGCCCAGGTAATGGGCAACGACGTGACGGTTGGCATTGCCGCCAGCCAGGGCAATTTCGAACTGAACGTGTTTATGCCGGTGTGCGCCTATAACTTCCTGCAGAGCGCACGGCTGCTGGCCGAGAGCATGGATTCCTTCCGGGAACGGTGTGTGAGCGGGATCCAGGCGAACCGGGAAAAGATGCAGGAAAATGTGGAACGTTCCCTGATGCTGGTGACGGCACTTTCACCGAAGATCGGCTATGAGAACGCGGCCAAAACCGCCCAGAAGGCGCACCGGGACGGAACCAGCCTGAAGGAAGCGTGCGTGGCGCTGGGATTCCTGACGGCGGAAGAGTTTGATGAGGCGTACCACCCGGAGGAAATGGTATAAGACTGTTCGGAATGAGCCGTCTTATACCAATGAATTATTTGCCTGCGGCAAATATGAATTATTCGGCTGTGCCGAATGTGAAAGATGGTTTGTTTGAATTTACAGGAGCAGATGAATGACTGAAAGACTGTATTATGACGACGCGTACCTCTTGAAGTTTGAGGCAAAGGTGACGTCGGTGAAGAACGGAACGCGGCCGGGAGAGTTCCTGGTGACGCTGGACCGGAGCGCTTTTTATCCGACTTCCGGCGGACAGCCGTTTGACACCGGCACACTGACCTTCGGGAAGGTGACGGCAAAGGTCACGGACGTGGAGGTCGGCGAAGCGGGGGAAGTAATCCACACGGTGGATAAGGAGATCCCCGCGGGGACAGCCGTACGGGGCGAAATTGACGGCGCACGGCGGACAGATCACATGGAACAGCACGGCGGAGAGCATATGCTGGCCGGAGCGATCTGGGAGAAGCTGGGCGGAACCACCATCGGCCTGCACCTGGGCCAGACGGAATCCACCATTGACGTATCCCTGCCGGAGGGACGGACCCACCTGACCGAGGAGGAAATCCTGCTGCTGGAAAATACCGTGAACGAGCGGATCCGCATGGACGCGCCGATCCGCTGCTGGTTCCCGGACGAGGAGGAACTGAAGCGGCTGCCGCTGCGCAAGGCACCGACGGTGACCGAGCATGTGAGAATAGTGGCCATGGGAGACTTTGAAATGGTTGCCTGCGGCGGAACCCATCCCGCTTCCACGGGACGGATCGGACTGATCAAGATCCTGTCCGCCATTCCCGCCAAGGGGAAAGTCCGGGTGGCGTTTGTCTGCGGCGGACGGGCGGTGAGCCTGTTCCAGACCTATATGCGGTATGCCGACAAAGCCGGAGCGGCGCTGAGCTGCCCGGTGGAGAAGCTGTCCTCCGCGGCCAGCGACCTGAAATACAGGCTGTCGGAAGCTGAAAAACGGGCCAACCGGCTGGAAACCAAAGAGATCCTGGCTGCCATGACGGAAGCCGGGAGTACGGAGGACCTGCCGGGGGTGACCCTGTGCGTGATGACAATGCCGGAAACGGACAGCCGGGCTGTGGCGGCTGCGGTATCGGAATACATTGCCGCAAAGGGCAGGGCGCTGCTCCTGAGCACGGGTGAACGGCTGACCTTTGCCCGGTCCGCGGATGTGAAGATTGATATGAACGACCTGATCAAGCGGGTTGCCCGCGGCGGCGGCAGGCCCGATATGGCCAGCGGCGCAGGCGTTCCGGAATGCGTATCTGTGGCCAGAAAGATCCTGATGACGGAGGGAATCGGCAAATGACGGAGGAAAAAGACCTTATAAGGATCCGCTGGCATGTGGACAGAACCCAGGATCCGGCGATGTTCATGCTGATCTGCCTGCATCCGGATTATCAGGACCTGCAGGTGAGCGTTTCCTCCGGCGAGGTTACGGAGCGGGTCGCCAAGGCGAAACTGATGCAGGAGATGTTTGAACTGGGTGAGAAGCGGGGAATTGAACCCAGAAGGCTCCGGTTCAAGATCAACGGAATAGAAGAATAACAGAAAAAACGGCTGCTTCCACGGAAGCAGCCGTTCTGATTGCAAAAACGAAATTACTTGATGATGAGCATCAGCAGGCTCAGCACCACGAACACCACGGCGGCAATCTTGGTGCACAGAGCAAGCTTGGCTTCGAAGGTCTTGGCCTTAGACTTGCTGAGATAGCTGTTGGACTGGCCGGTGATGGCGCTGATGCCGCCCTCTTCAGAGGACTGCATGAGAACGGAAACGATCATAAAAAGCGCTGCGATGATCAGCACGATAGAAAGTACAGTAGCCATAAGAACAAAACCTCCTCGATAAATCAGCCCGCATATCATAACACACGGGATTGACGATGTCAATGAAAAACAGAATTCAATTAGAATTCTGTTTTTACATTCATTCTTCATATCGATATGTGTTTACCATTATTCCGGTAAAAACATAAGTAATTCTGAATTCGTAATTGTGAATTTAATTACAGTTCCCGGTTCTGCTTGCGGGCAGCCAGGGCGGTGAGGCAGCATTCCTTGCTGCGCTCAATGTGATGCTTCATGAGCTTCTCGAACTCGGGCAGGTCTTTCGCTTCCACCAGATCCACCAGCTTGTGGTGTTCCTGATTGGCATCGGACCGGCGGTCCTCCTGACGGATGGCCATGGCGGAGAAGCGGCGGATATACTCATCCTGTCCTTCAATCACCCGCAGGATGCGGTTCTTTCCGGAAATGGAGGTGAGGCGGGTGTGAAAGTCACGGGCGATGGGGGAGAGATTCTCCACATCGTTTTTTGCGTCCAGTTCATCCATCCTGGTGAGCATTTCCCGCAGGGCGGCAATGTCTTCCGCTGTCGCGTTCGCGATGATGTCCGGCAGGGTCAGCATTTCCAGGCTGTTGCGGATGGTGTAGATCTGTTCCACATCGTCAGCGGTGAAGGCATGCACGATGACGCCGCGGCGCATGACATATTCCACCAGGCCGTCCCGTTCCAGCTTCCGCAGGGCTTCCCTCAACGGGGTGCGGGAAATGTGGAGACGATCGGCGTAATCCGTTTCGACGATCCGCTCACCGGCAGGAATTTCACCGGTGATAATGGCCTTTTTCAGCACTTCGTAAGCGATTTCCCGAATGGGCCGGCTTTCCATCATAGGCTGGAATGACAGGGACATGATCCTTCCTCCTCATCAAACAGTGCAGGATTTTTTCTGCACTTTGTATACAAATTACAGCAAAAAAACAATTTTGTCAATAAGTTGCAGAGAAAGGAATAAAAACAGTATAATAAGACGTTATATTTTATTCAGATTTACGGAAGGTTTGCGGAAACCGGCAGACTGAGTTCTGTTTAAAAGATGTGAGAAGAGTCTATCAGATACCGAAGGAGACGGATGCATGTTCGAGAAGTTCAACGCGCTGGTGAATGAGCCGATGAGCGCGCATACAACGCTGAAGCTTGGCGGACCGGCGGATTATATGGTTTTCCCCGGCAGTGAGGAAGAAATCGCCGAACTGTACGCGGAAGCCCGGGCCAACGACGTTCCGGTAACCGTAATCGGCCACGGGAGTAACCTGCTGGTGCTGGACGGCGGAATCCGCGGCCTGGTGATCTGTATCGGAAAGAACATGCGGCAGATTACCCGGGAGGGGAACATCATCCGCGCACAGGCCGGCGCCATGCTCGGCAGCGTTGCCATGGAGGCGGCGGAAGCCGGGCTGCAGGGACTGGAATTTGCTTCCGGTATTCCCGGCACGGTGGGCGGCGGCGTGACGATGAACGCCGGCGCGTACTGCGGGGAGATTGTACAGGTGGTCAGGAACGTCCGGGGAATCTATCCGGACGGAACCAGAATCTGCCTGACCCGGGAAGAAATGGACTTCGGATACCGTCATTCTGTTGTTATGGAAAAAGGCTTTATTGTGACGGAAGCCACCTTTGAGCTTGAACCCGGCAATCCGGCGCTGATCCGCGCCAGGATGTCCGAGCTGAACGCAAGACGCGCCGAGAAGCAGCCGCTTGATCTGCCCAGCGCGGGCAGCGCCTTCAAACGGCCGGAAGGCTATTATGCCTCGGCGCTGATTGACCAGTGCGGACTGAAGGGCTACAGCATCGGCGGCGCGAGGGTGAGCGAGAAGCACGCCGGGTTCCTGGTGAACACGGGCAAGAGCAGCAGGGACTTTGTGAACCTGATGCGGAAGGTGCAGGAAATAGTGGAAGAAAGGGCCGGCGTCCGGCTGGAGCCGGAGATCAGAATCATAGGTACGGAAGAATGAGATATTTGATTGTGACAGGGCAGAGCGGAGCGGGCAAGACAGCCTGCGTCCGTTACCTGGAGGACAAGGGAAGCTTCTGCATGGACAACATGCCGCCCATGATGCTTCCGAAGCTGATAGAGGCCTTTGATACCACCCCGGTGAAGCACCAGACGGTGACGATTGCCGTGGACGTGCGCAGCGGCGAGTTTTTTGACGCCAACGCGGTGGCCAAGATGATCCGGGAACTGCGCCAGATGGGACACCAGATTGAGCTGATCTTCATGGAAGCCAGCGACGAGACCCTGCTGGACCGGTATAAGGAAACCAGGCGGGAGCATCCCCTGTGCCAGGAAGGCCTGACGCTGATTGAAGCGATAGTGGAGGAGCGTAACCGGCTGCAGCCGCTGCGGGAGACCGCCGGCTACGTGATTGACACCACGAACATGACCGCCCGGGCGATGAGAAAGTCCCTGGACAAAGCGCTGGGGGATCTGTCCGACGCGGAGCCGCCGATCCGGGCGGAGATCCTCAGCTTCGGATTCAAGAGAGGCCTGCCGCGGCAGGCTGACCTGGTGGCGGACGTCCGTTTCCTGCCGAATCCCTTCTATATTGAAAACCTGTGCCGGCACTGCGGCCTGGATGAAGACGTGCGCAGCTTCGTGATGGATCATCCCACGACGCAGGAGTTTATGCGCCGGTATACGGAACTGCTGGATTTCCTGATTCCCCATTACCGGGAGGAGGGAAAACGCAGGCTGGTCATCGCCATCGGATGTACCGGCGGCGCGCACCGGTCTGTGGCCATCGCGGAAGCGATCGGGCAATACCTGAGGGAGAAAGGCCTTCCGACGGAAATCAACCACAGGGACCTGCTGCTGGAGCAGGCACGCTGGACCACGCCGGTTGAGGAGGAATAATGCGCACTTCGGACACGCGGAGCTTTTCCGCCGGGGTGAAGGAGGAGCTGATCCGGCTCCCCATGGGGAAACCCTGCTGCATGCTCAGCGAGATTTCCGCCCTGACCCAGACTTCCGGCCACCTGTCCTTCCGGGGCGGCGGCTGGATTTCTGTCAGTTACCGGCTGGACAATGCCGGTACGGCACGGCGCCTGTTCCAGCTGCTGAAAAAACGCCTGGACGCCGCACCCAAGCTTCATTTTGTCCAGACGAGCCAGCTGGGGGGACGGCGCAGCTGTGTGCTGACCCTGGGCACGGAGGATACCCGCGCACTGCTGAACGCGCTGCATATGGCAGAGGAGGATGAGAACGGACAGCTTCACCTGAAGCATACGGTTCCGCGGCATCCCATGACGCGCCAGTGCTGCCGTCGGGCTTTCCTGCGGGGAGCCTTCCTGGGAGCGGGCACGATGACGAACCCTGAAAAGGGATATCATTTTGAAATGAAGGCAGACGACCGGCTGGCTGATACGCTGGAGAAGCTGCTGGAGAAATGCGAGCTGCCGTTTCACAGCTACCTGCGGAAAGGACAGAAGATTATTTACCTGAAGGACGCCCAGCAGATTTCCGATATGCTGGCGATCATGGGCGCCGGCAGCAGCGTGCTGGAAATGGAGAACATCCGGATCAACAAGCAACTGCGGGCCGCGGCAACCCGGGCCTCCAACTGCGACGAACACAACAGTGAAAAAATGCTGGACGCGGGCCAGAAACAGGCGGAAGCCATCCGCCGTATTTCGCTTGCCCGCGGACTGTTTACCCTGCCGCCCGCCCTGCGGGAGGTGGCGAGGCTCCGGGTGGAAAACCCGGATATGAGCCTGCAGGAACTGGGAGAAATGATGGATCCGCCGGTGGGCAAGAGCGGCGTGAACCACCGGCTGCGCCGGCTGATGGAGATCGCGCAGCAGGTGGAACAGGAATACGGGAAAGGAGGGACAGAAGGATGATGGCGGCTTCCCTGGTGTACTGCTTTATGTACCTCTTCTTCGGCGTGATGACTGTCCGTTTCCTGCTGCCCCGGCACAGTCCGCTGAACCGGCTCTGGCTGGGCCTGAGCCTGGGACTGCTGGAGGAAATGTGGCTGCCCGCCCTGGGCGCCTTCCTGTTCCGGTTTGACGTGGAGGCCCATGCCTTCGCCGCCGGGGTTCTGTTCCTGCTGACCGTTCTGAGCTGGGTCCTGCGGGACCGGCGGACGCCGGCCGAATGGGATGAAAAGGAAAGCGAACTGCTGCGGCAGATCCTGATCATCGGGCTGCCGCTGACGGTTCTGGGCATCTGGCTGCAGTACAGCCATGTGATGCGGGTGGACGCGGCAGGGAACTGGAACGTTGGGCAGAGCACCTACGGAGACCTGCCGATGCACCTGAGCTTTGTGACCGGACTGGTCGGGAAGAAGTTCCCGGCTGACTATCCGTTCTTTCCCGGTGCGCGGCTGAGCTATCCCTTCCTGACGGACAGCCTGAGCTCCACCTTCCTGCTGCTGGGATGCAGCCTGCAGGCGGCGGTGATTATTCCCGGATCGCTGATGATGGCCCTGTGCTACATGGGCGTGCTGGTGCTGGCAAGAGATATGACCGGCGGAAAAAAGACCGCGCTGCTGGCGGCGGCGCTGTTCTTCCTGAACGGCGGCCTGGGATTCCTGTATGATTTCGACCAGGCGGGCAGCGGTGCGTGGACGGCAGCGGAGGAGGGAGCGTCCCTCCCGGCCAGGGCCGCGCAGACCGTATCCGACTGGTTCTCCACGGCCGCAGACCGGGTGAGGTTTATCCTGAACGGATATTACAAGACGCCGACCAATCAGCCGGATCCCAACAACCTGAGATGGAGCAATGTAATCTGCGACATGATGATTCCCCAGCGGACAACGCTGGGCGGATGGTGCATGGCGGTTCCCTGCTTCTATCTGCTGAACACGGAGTTCCGGGCCAGGATGCTGGACCGGGAAAACAAGTGCAGGGGACTGATCCTGCTGGGCATCTGGGCAGGGGCACTTCCCCTGATCCATACCCACAGCTTCCTGGGACTGGGACTGGCCTCCCTGGGGGCCATGGTTTATGACCTGATCCACGGGGATCCGAAGGCGCTGATGGAAAGAAGACCCCGGTGGAGAATCCTGATCCGGTACCTGGCATACGCCGGAATCGTGCTGGCTCTGGCTGCGCCGCAGCTGTTCGGCTTCACCTTTGCCCAGGCGTTCCAGGAGGGATCGCATCCCTTCCTGCAGCTCCAGTTCAACTGGGTGAACAACCCGGGCGGAAACGGTATGCGGGACCTGTATCTGTGGTTCTATATCAAGAATATCGGCCTGCCGTTCCTGGCACTGCTGGCGGCCGCGTTTGAGAAGAAGCCGAGAAACCGCAGGATTCTCTGTATGGCGCTGCCCATTATCCTGGCGGCGGAATTTGTTCGCTTCCAGCCCAATGAATACGACAACAACAAGCTGTTTTACCTGGCATGGCTGCTCTGCTGCATGGTGATCGCCGACTGGGGATCCCGGCTGTGGAAACGGCTGGAAGGCTTCGGCGGAAGACGGTTCCTGGCGGTGACCGCGGCAGTGGTGACCTTCTTCAGCGCCGGGCTGACCATCTGGCGTGAATGCGTATCCAGCTATATGGCTTTCAGCGCGGAAGCGGTGGAAGCCGGCGAATATGCCCGGGACAACACGGCAGAGGACGCGGTGTTCGTGACCGGGACCCAGCACCTGAACCCGGTGCTCTCCATTGCCGGCAGAACCGTTGTCTGCGGACCGGATCTGTGGCTGTACTATCACGGGTTTGATACCTGGGAGAGAAACCGGGACCTGGAGGCCTTCTTTGAGAATCCCGTTCACAACCGGGATATTCCGTCAAAGTACGGCGCGGAATACATCTATGTCTCCTCCTATGAACGGAGCAGCTACGACGTGGATGAGGAAGGCCTGGCGGAAGTGGCGGAAAAGGTGTTTGAAAACAGGGAAGCGGCCATTTACAGGGTCATTTCCGGGAAGAAACCGTAAAAGAAAAAAACAGATAAAAATCTCCTGTTCAAAAAGGTTTGATTGTGATAGAATAATCACAAATCCAGACCGGCGAGGCCGGATCACGTTTTTTTATCAACTGAACAGGAGGAAACATTCCATGAAGAAGACCGGTATTGCTGCTATTGCCCTGCTTGCCATCGTGGCCATCGTTTTTGCTGTCCTGTACTTTACGGGAAACGGCGATCTGACCAAGATCAAGGAAACCAAGGACAACCTGACCGCCCAGGTGGAAACCCTGACCGCCGACGCTGCCAAGGCCGCTGAAGACGCTGCAGCCCAGCTGAAGGCCGTGACGGATTAGAAAGACTCCCTTGCTGCGCAGGTGGAAACCCTGACCGCCGACGCTGCCAAGGCCGCTGAAGACGCCGCCGCCCAGCTGAAGACCGTGACGGATGAGAAAGACGCCCTCGCCGCCCAGGTGGAAACCCTGACCGCCGACGCTGCCAAGGCCAAGGAAGATTCCGAGTCCGCCCTGAAGAAAGCTGTGGATGACGCTGCCGTCACGCTGCAGACTGCCAAGGACGACGCTGCCGCCGCGCTGCAGACCGCCAAGGACGAAGCTGCCGCCGCGCTGCAGACTGCCAAGGACGAAGCTGCTGCCGCTCTGAAGACCGTGACGGATGAAAAAGACGCCCTGGCCAAGCAGGTGGAAGAACTGTCCGCCGCCGCTGAAAAGACCGTGGGAGACGCCGCTGAAGAAGTGAAGAAACAGATTGAAACCCTGACCGGTGAAAAGGACGCCCTGGCCAAACAGGTGGAAGAGCTGACTGCCAGCGCCACCAAAGCCAAGGAAGACGCGGAAGCTGCCCTGAAGACCGCGACTGACGAAGCGAAGACCACCATCGACGGCCTGACCAAGCAGGTTGAAGAGCTGACCGCCGCCTCCGACTTTGCCAACATGGACGAAGCCGGACTGAAGGACGTTGTGAAGAAACTGACCGAGCCGCTGAAGAAGATCGGCCTGGAGATCAAGAAGATCGTTGCGGAATAAAGAAGCAAAAACCTGTTGACAACCTGCCCGCTTTCATCCGAGAGCGGGCGTTTTTCTTGCTTTTTATAAGGAAATAGGATAAACTATTCATAATGTGCAGGAGGTAGATTCAACATGAAGGTTGTATTGCTGAAAGATGTAAAAAACATCGGTAAAAGAGACGATATTCTGACGGTCAGCGACGGCTATGCCCGCAATTTCCTGTTCCCGCAGAAACTGGCGGTGGAAGCCACACCCGGCGCGATGAAGGAAATCGCCCGCAAGCGCGCCGCACAGGACGCCCGTGAGGCGGAAATGCTGGCGGAAGCGAAGAATAAGGCCGCATCCCTGAAGGATAAAGTGATTGCCCTGGAAGTCAAGTGCGGCGAAAAGGGCCGTCTTTACGGATCCGTGACCAGCGCCGAAGTGGCGGAAGCCCTGGAAAAGCAGCACGGAATCAAGGTGGACAAGCGGAAGATCGATATCGGCGATCCCATCCGGGAAACCGGCATCCGGGAAATCTCCGTATGGCTGTATTCCGGAGTGACCACGCCCATGAAGCTGGACGTGCAGCCGATGAAAAAATAATTCAGAATTAAGAATTAATTCAGAATTCAGAATTCAGAATTCAGAATTATAAGTTATCCGCAACATTCTATAACCGGATTTGTCATTCTGAAACGGAGACTAGCATCCGGGCAGGTAAGAGGGAAACACAGGCATGGACATCAGGGAAGAAACGGGGAGCATGGTGCCGCCCAACAGCGTTGAGGCGGAGATCAGCGTCCTGGGCTCAATGCTCCAGGACAGCACCGCTGTGCTCCGCGCGGCTGAACAGCTGGTGCCTGAAGACTTTTACCATCCGGAACACGCGGAAATATTCCGCGTGATGGCGGATATGAACCGCCAGCAGATGCCCATCGACCTGGTGACCCTGCAGGCGGAGCTTTCCCGCAAGGGCTCCCTGGAGGGCGTCGGCGGCATCCGGTACCTGATGAAGATCAACGCGGACGTGCCTACCGCGGCCAACGTCCGTTCCTACATCGAGATTGTCAGGGAAAAAAGCACCCTGCGGAAACTGATTGCCGCGTGCCGGAACATCTCCAAGGACTGCTTCACCCAGGACAAGGAAGTACAGGAAGTCCTGAACAACGCGGAAAAAGCGATTTTCGACATCGTGATGGACCGGCAGGAAGGGGAGGAACTCAAACCCCTGAGCGAGGTGCTGGTCAACACATATGAGATCATAGAGGAACTGGCCAGGCAGAAAGGCCAGATTGCCGGCGTGCCCACCGGGTTCACGGATCTGGACAACATGCTGACAGGCCTGCATTCAGGCGAGCTGATCATCATCGGTGCGCGCCCGGCCATGGGTAAAACCTCCTTCGCCATGAACATCGCGGAACATGCCGCGGTTGACCATGGCAAGGTGACGGCGGTGTTCACGCTGGAAATGCCGCGGGAGCAGATCGCGCTGCGTATGCTCTGCTCGGACGCCCGGGTGGATATGCAGCGGGTCCGCAAGGGAACACTGCATGATGACGACTGGGTCAAGCTGGCCAAGTCGCTGGGACCGCTTTCCGCGGCGCCCATGTATATTGACGACACCGCCGCCCTTTCGCCCACCATGCTGCGGTCACGGTGCCGCCGGCTGATGATGGACAAAGGACTGGACCTGATTGTCGTGGACTATCTGGGACTGATGAAATCGGACGGAAAGTCCGAAAGCCGCCAGCTGGAAGTCAGCGAAATCAGCCGAAGCCTGAAGGCCATCGCCCTGGAGATGAAGATTCCGATCATTGCCTGCGCCCAGCTGAGCCGCGCGAACAAGGACCGTATTGACAAGCGGCCGCTGCTGAGCGACCTGCGGGATTCCGGCTCCATTGAACAGGACGCAGACGTGGTTATGTTCCTCCACCGGGAGGAATACTACAACAAGGAGACCGAGGACAAGAACATCGGCGAGGTGATCGTGTCCAAACAGCGCAGCGGTCCGCTGGGAACGGTCAAGCTTGCCTGGCTGAGCGAGTTCACCACCTTCGCGAATCTGGCGAGGGATCAGATGAACGGCGGGGAAGCACCATTCTGAATGAAGAATGAAAAATGAAGAATGAAGAATGAAATGTTTGACGGAGAGAGATTGAATTAATGGAGAATTATACGGTTTGCCAGCTGCAGCGGGACATGAGGTATGAAGGATTCCTGCTGATCCGGTCCGCGGAGAAACGGAAAGACAGCAAGGGCAACGACTATGTGGATATGAACCTGACGGACAGGACCGGCGAAATCAACTGCAAGATCTGGAACTGGGATCCGGAAGCGGAGACCCCGGAAGCCGGACAGCCGATCAAGGTCCGGGGAACAATCCAGGAATATAACGGCCGGCTGCAGCTGCGAGTGGAAAAATGGCGGCTGTGCACGGAAGACGATCCGGTGGATATGAACGCGCTGGTGCCCTGCGCACCGCGGAAGCCGGAGGATATGTTCAAGGATATCGAGGACGCGATTGAGCATTTTGCGGATGAGGACCTCAAAAAACTGACCCGGGGCATGCTGAACCTGGCGGGCGACCGGCTGAGATGGTTCCCGGCGGCGCAGCGGATGCACCACGCGGAACGCAGCGGCCTGCTGCATCACACCACGGATATGCTCCGCCTGGCGGACGCGATGCTGAATATCTATCCCTGGCTGAACCGGGATCTGCTGAAGGCCGGCGTGATTATCCACGATCTGGGAAAGATTGATGAAATGAAGAGCGACCAGACCGGCAACGTGACGGATTACACCCGGGACGGACAGCTGCTGGGACACCTGGTCCGGGGCATTACCAACCTGAACAAGGTTGCGGAGGAAACCGGCGTTACCGGAGAGTGCCTGATCCTGCTGGAGCATATGCTGCTGAGCCATCACGGGGAAAGCGAATTCGGAAGCCCCAAGCCGCCGATGTTTCCGGAAGCGGAGGCGCTGCACTGGATCGACATTATGGACGCTCGCATGAACACCATGAAGAGCGTGACGGACAAGACTCCTCCCGGCGCATTCAGCGAAAAGATTTTCAGCCTGGACCGGAGAGTATATCATCCGTTATACGGAGAGGAAGACGAGTAATTCAGAATTCAGAATTCAGAATTCAGAATGATAACTTTATCCGGATGATGGAAGAAGATACATCTGTGATACGTTCTATATGAATGTAGAGCAGAGTTTTCCTTCACAAAGTGATGAGTGAAGAGCGATGAGTGAAAAGTTTTACTTCGTAAAAGGAGGAAACAAGATCATGTGGAAGAAAAGGATTCTCTGCCTGGTACTGGTTCTGTGTTCTGTCCTGGTGCTGTCATCCTGCCAGAAAAAGGAAACCTTCATGACGCTGGATCAGCAGCAACAGCAGCAACAGCAACAAACCGCTTCTCAGCCGGAGGACGCGCAGAATCTTTTCGGAGAGACGGCGGTTCCGCAGCAGAACAGTGAACCGGACTGGGACAGCGGTGATTATGATCCGTCCCAGGAAGAGGGCGGGGATGAGGAATTCCTTGAGACGCTGAGCAACATCGTGGACGTTCAGACGCCCGCGCCTACCATGCAGAGCGCATACGCCGGCGCCACACCCGTGCTGATCGACCCGATCGACAAGCCCACGCCCACGCCGCTTCCGCCGCTGACCTTCACCTACCAGAAGTATGAGGCGCAGGCACTGCACCTTTCCTTCGAAGGACCCGCGGGCTGGATCATTGATAACAGCAAGCCTGACACCTATATCCTGACCAATCCGACGCCGGATGTGGACTATGCGGCGCAGCTGTCCATCCAGCTGGTTCCCGTGGACAAGAACAAGAGCAGGAGCGAGCTGGAAAAGGAAGTCAAGAGCCGGCTGGACGAGATGGGCGGAACCTTCAAGAAATACGAACGTTCCAAGACAGCCGTCCGGAAGTTCATGAACACCGACGCGATCTATGCCAACTATACCGGAAGCATTGAAAATGATGAAGGTCAGTTGGTAAAGTTTGCCGGCCGGATGATCATCGCCTGCTCCAACAAGACGCTGTACATCCTGCATGTGACTTATCCCCGCGGATATACAAACGAATATGTGGAAAAGGACGGCAACATTTACGACAAGTTCCGTCATACGGTGAAAACCATCACCGAGTTCACAGCCGCTGCCGGAACAGCCAACTGAACCCGCAGCATATATAAAAACCGGTCACGACGCGCTCTCCGTTTACCGGAAAGCGCGTTGTGGTCTACTATCTGGAGGCAATTCTGAAGATGTTAAAGTCAAACCGCTGTTTTGCGTTCCTGCTTGTCCTGGCCCTGCTGTGCGGAATGATCCCCGTAGCCCAGGCAGAGGTGGTAACGCTGGGTATCTATTTCTGCGGCAGGAGAACCGCCGCGGACGGTACGGAGAATATCGTCCGGCTGGAGGGTACGTTCCGCGTACTGCAGAACGGCGAGGAAGCAGGTACCATTGAAGCGGGAAAAGAAACCCTGACCCTGACGGATACGGAACGGATCCGGATTGTACCGCTGGCGGAAACCATCGATCCTGAATGGGATCTGAGCAACGCCGCCTGCGACGTCACGCCGGAAGCCGGCAGCACCTACACCGTGCCGGTGATTGTGGAACCGCTGAAAGAGGGTTCTGACGGTGCGCCCGTACCAGTGTCCACGGAGGAACCGGAAACCGATACTGACACGATTCCCCTTCCGGAGGATGAGGAAGACGGTGAAAACGGGGAAGACTACGAGGACGAACCGGAAATGGATGAGGACTCCGACGAAGAGCCTGAACCGGAATATAACGGCGCGGTAGCGACACCGACGATGCCGCCCTATGACCTGTCCATGCTGGCGCCGACCCCGGAACCGGAATGGAAACTGCTGGCCCCCGGCGACGCCGGAATCCGCGTGTACGCCTACTATGACGTGAACAATAACGGTCTGCCCAATGAAGCCGAAAAGGGCGTTTCCGGCGTGACCGTATGCCTGTTCACCGACAGCGAGGAAGCGGTGGCGTCCGTGGCGACAGGCCCGGACGGCTTCGCGGAGTTCAGCAATGTGCCGGCAGGCAATTACCGGATCAAGGCGATCCTGCCCAGAGGCTGGGCCTTTAACAAAAAGAGCCGTGACCATGAGGCATATGCCAGCCTGTTCGGCTCCACCGTGGAAGGCGAGGCCATGAGCGACGCTTTCGCGGTCAGCGCCGGCACCACAGCCGCCCCGGGAATTTCCCTGGGCAAGTGCCTGCATGTGAGCGGAACCTGCTGGTTTGAACAGAAGGTGGACGGCCTTTTCGCGGATGACGAAGCCGGACTGCCGGGTGTGAAAATTGAACTGGAAGGCGAGAAGAACGGACTGCTGTATCAGACCGTATCCGACGAGAACGGCAACTGGTACATCGACCGGGTGCAGCCGGCCGCATACAAGCTGAGGGCTTATACCCCGGACGGCATGATGTTCACCCGGGCGGCCTCCAAGAACGGCAGGAAAAACGTCATTGCCAAAGACGGTGTGACCAGCTACTACCGCAGGCTGGACCTGAACGACAAGGAAAGCAAGGACAAGCAGTATATCGGCTTTACCTGGTCCGGAGCCGTTCGCGGCATCTGCTTCCAGGACGCCAACTACAACGGAATCTATGATGAAGGCGATCTGCCGATGGCCGGCGTCAAGGTGACAGCGATCAAACAGGCCAAGGATGAGGAAGCCGCCGTAACCTATTCCGGCGAGGACGGCACCTATGTGCTGAACGGCCTGCGCGCCAACACATACAAGATGCGCGCTGTGCTGCCGGATGACGGCAGCGACTTTACCCGGACCGTCAGCGACCCGCTGGGCAATCATTTCGCGGCCCGGCCGGGCAGAAGGGAAAACTTCTGGCCCAACTTCGAACTGGCCAGCTCCGAACAGCGGGAAATGAACGTCGGCGCAATCTATCCGGCGACAGTGACCGGCTATGTCTATATGGACAACGACTTCTCCGGTACCAAAAACGGGAAGGAAAAGATCGTATCCGGCTATCTGGTGAAACTGCTGGACGCGGACGGAAACACCGTGGCCATGGACAAGACCAGCGCGAAGGGCAAGTTTGAACTGAAGGATGTCCCGCCCGGAGCATATACCCTGAGCGTGAACAACAGCAGTTCCCCCCTGCTGAAGGAATATGCCTTCACCCGGCTGGGAGAAGGCAACGTGATCCTGAACAAGACAAACGGGGAAGGCTATTCCGAACAGTTTATCCTGGGCCTGGGCGAGCACCGGCCCGGAATGGACATCGGTCTGATCAAGCCCGGCACCATCCAGGGATCCGTGTTCGCGGACCGGAACGACAACGGCGTCCGCGACGGGGATGAAAACGGACTGTCCGGCGTGACCGTACGCCTGATGGGTGAGGAAGGTGAAGCTTTCAGCTCCGTGATCGGCGAGGACGGGCGGTACCTGTTTGACGCAGTGATGCCCGGAACCTATACGCTGGAATATGTGCTGCCCGAGCATGCCGTATTCGCGCGGACGCCCGCCGGCGGCAATACCATTACCGGAGAGGGAACCGGCACCAGCGCACCCTTTACCATGAATTCCGGCGACGAGAAGGAAGGCCCGGTCTGCGGCGCCCTGACCCTCGGCCGGATTGAAGGCACCGCCTGGATGGATCATGACGGAGACGGCGTGAGGACCGACGGGGAAGAGACAGCGGACGGCCTGACCGTTACCCTGACGCCTTCCCGCAGCGAACTGGAGGAAATTACCGTAACCACCGGTGAGGACGGTACGTTCCAGCTGAAGTATCTCCGTCCGGATAACTACACCCTGACGGTGAGCTGCCCCGAGCAGTATGTGCTGAGCCGTACGGATCATGTGGATCTGCCGCTGGCGGCAGGCAAGGACAGCCAGTCGGTCCAGCTGCCCGTGATTATGGGGGCCGTGTGGAGCGACCAGGCGCTGGGCATGGTGATGCCAGCCTCCCTGAGCGGCCAGTTCTGGCTGGATGAAAACAACAACGGCCTGTTCGACGATGACGAGCAGACGCCCGCCGGCTATGAAATCACCGTGACCGACGACAAGAACGGCAAGGTCTTCGATATTCTCCGGACGGACGAGGAAGGCCGCTTTGCCACCTCCGGGATGATTCCCGGCAGCTTCACCCTTTCCTACGGATTGGATGAACAGACCGTCGCGCCGAAGGAAGGCAGCAGTGATTTCAGGGAGGAGAACGGGAAACTGGTTCTCTCCGGAATCAGCCTGGCGGAAGATGAGGAACGCAGCGGACTGCTGCTGGGAATCGTGCGCTATACCGCCATTGGCGGTACAGCCTGGATTGACCGCGGCGGCAGCGTGGAGAAACTGGCGGGTACGGCGGTCTCCCTGCTGGATGGCAGCGGCGAGGTGCTCCGGACCGTGACCACGGGCGAGAACGGTACCTATAAGTTTGATAAGCTCATGCCCGGTTATTACCAGCTGGATGTGACGGTGCCGGAAGGCTGCGTCATTATTGAGCCCGGTGACCGCCGGCTGAACGGAGACCAGGTTTCCGTGATTACCGACACCCTGAACCGGAAGGGCACCTCCGACGTGATCGACCTGAAGATGGCGCAGGATCAGCTGCAGATGGATATCGGCTGCGTCCTGCCCGGACGCATGGGCGACTTCTGCTGGATGGACCTGGACGGCGACGGACTGCAGGGTATGGATGAACCCGGTATTCCGAATGTGAAGATTACCCTGACGCGTGACGGCGCTGTGGTAGCGGAAACCGAAACAGACCAGTACGGTTTCTACCGCTTCAATGATCTGTATCCCGCTTCCTACACCCTGCAGGTGGCAGCGCCTGCGGAAGTGAAGCCGACCACTCACCGGACCGATATTCCGATGATTATCTCCGTGCTGGAGGAAAACGACGGGAATACCTGTGAATCCGTCGAGATCCAGGTGGAAAGCGACAAGGCAAACTACAATGCCGATATCGGCTTTGTATGCCGGAAAAACGGCGTGTATCCGGCCGGCGTCGGAGAGGGCAAACAGCAGAAGTGGGTTGCCAGCTTCAGCGACGACGACTGAACAAAAGGAAACGGGAACAAGGCGGCTGTCCTTCGGGACAGCCGCTTCTTCTGTTTCCGCTGAAATAAATACTTGCACAAAAGTTACAAAAGTATTAAAATCTTTATGATACGCCGAAATAAAAATGCGGCGGTCTACGCTGATTTCCGAGGTGGTCTGGATGAAACGGTTTCTGATCCTGCTGACAGCTCTGATCCTGCTGTTTTCTGCCTGCGCATTTTCCCTGGCAGAGGAGGAGGGAGACGACTCCAATCCCGTGCCGATTGAAGGCGAGGAAGGGGACGATTCCAATCCCCAGCCGGTGGACATGATGGAGGATGAAGAACTGGACACGAAGGAGGAAATCCTCAAGGGACGGGTCCTTCAGTTCGGGGATGACGGCGAAGACGTGACAGCGCTGCAGACACGGCTGAAAGAACTGAAGTACTATACCGGCAACCTGTCCGGCAGATATCGGGAAGGGACACGGAAGGCAGTGGAAACTTTCCAGGCTGACTTTGACCTGGACCAGACCGGCGTGGCCGATCTGCGGACCCTGTCCATCCTGTTTTCCCTGAATCACCGGCCCCTGCGCTACGGCTCCTCGGGCGACGACGTCAAGGACCTGCAGAAGCAGCTGACAGAGCTGGGATACTACAAGGGAAAGATCAGCGGAAACTACCTGGAAGCGACCCGGAAGGCCGTGGAAACCCTGCAGAAAAAGAATAACCTGGAAGTGAACGGCGTAGCCGACTCGGACCTGCAGGACATGCTGGGAGAAGGCAGAGTCCTGAGCAAGAGCGAGAAACCGGATGACACCGCCACACCGGCGCCCAACCTGTCCTATTACCTGGTGGACGACAATGAGAACGGCGTTGCTGTCGCGGATATTGTATTTGAAAAGAAGCTGAAGAGCGGCTCTTCCGGCAAGCTGGTGAAAACCATGCAGGAGCGGCTGACCGAGCTGGGCTATTACGAAGGACCCATCAGCGGCAATTTCCAGAAATACACCACCCGGGCGGTGAAAGCCGCCCAGACCCAGAACGGACTGGAATCCACCGGCGTGGTGGATGAAGCCACCTGGAATGTGATTTTCAATGATCCCCGGATCGTGCTTCCCGGCGCGACTCCGAAGCCGACCCCGGAACCCACACCGGTGCCTTTCCACATTGTGGTGGACGTGGCGAACCAGGTCACCTCGGTTTACGGCCGGGATGAGAAGGGTGAATACACGGTACCGGTCCGGCAGATGCTCTGCTCCACCGGCATGAAGGCAACGCCCAGCGACGTGGGTGATTGGGTGCTGAACGGACGGCACTCCACGTGGTGCATCTTCCCCAAATGGGGAAACAGCTACGCCCGCTACTGGACGAGGATCAACAGCAGCATCGCTTTCCATTCCCCGATCTATACGGCGGTGAGCAATTCCGCCATGAAGATCAGCAGCTACAACAAGCTGGGCCAGCGGGCCAGCCACGGCTGCATCCGACTGGCAGTATGGGACGCAAAGTGGATTTATGACAATGTGGGAGCCGGAACGGTGGTCTCCATCGTTGAGGGAATGGATCCGGATCCGGAGCTCCGCGACGCGCTGAAGCTGCCGCCGCTGGACAAGAAATACTGCACCCCCATCTCCACCCCGATGCCGACAGCTGAACCGGAATACAGCCTGGACAACGTGCCGCAGCTGGGCAAACGCCAGCTGAAGGAAAAGAGCGAAGGCGAGGACGTGTTCTGGCTCCAGCAGACGCTGAAGGACCTGGGATACTACGATACCAAGGTGACCGGGAAAATGCTGAAGAAGACCGTGAAAGCGGTGAAAGCTTTCCAGCAGGATCACGGACTGAAGGCCAACGGCGGCGTGACGCAGGAACTGATGGATCTGATCGCGGAGACCGCCAGAAACGCGAAGAATCCGCAGGAAACACCCGCACCGATTGCAACACCGGCGCCATAAGGTAAAATCCAGTGCTGAAAGGCACTGGATTTTACAATGATATGTTTTTCTTCGAAAAATGCGATATATTGAGCAGCTGTACAACGTACAGCTGCTCAATGTGATATATCCGCCCTTTCAGGGCGGATGTGATATATTCGTCTTACGACGAATGTGATATAGACTTTAAACCCCAATATGATGTTTATGATTTATTTGAAGGCGTTGTAGACAATGAGGGCGGTGGGATGACCGGCGAGGGCGGCTTTTTCATACCAGCGAAGGGCTTCCTCCATGCTGATTTCTACTCCCTGACCGCACTGATAGGCGTAACCGAGGGCATACATGCTGCGGGGATTTCCCAGATCCGCGGCTTTTCTGTACCATTCCAGGGCTTTCTGAGTATCCTGGGGCACGATGGAACCGGTCATGTACAGATAGCCGAGATAATCGCAGGCAAGATGACTGCCGGCTTCCGCGGCCTTGAGATAGTATTCAAGGGCCTTGTCCTTATCGATATCCACGCCGTTGCCGACGAGATAGAAATAAGCGACGCTCATCCAGGCATCCGCGTCCCCGGCTTCGGCGGCCATATAGTAATAATCCATCGCAAGGCCGTAGTTCCGTTCCAGGACGGTACCTTCCTCATAGAAAGACCCGATATACCAGTTTCCCTCGGGACTGCCGAGATCGGCGGCTTTCCGGTAGCAGTTCAGCGCCTCGGCGGGATCCTGTTTCATATCCACGCCCGCGTCATAGAGCCTGCCCAGATAAATCCAGGCGGGAGCATAGCCTGCTTCCCCGGCGCGCCGGAGGCAGGAAACCGCCTGGTCTATATCTTTGCCGACGCCGATTCCCTTTTCATAAAACTGTCCCAGACGGAGCAGGGAAGCCGGATCACCGGCGGCAGCCAGAAAGCGCACGGCAGGGAAGGCAAGCTGCGGACGGGGATCCGCGGCCTGCTTTTCCAGGGAGGCTTGCCTCTCCAGACCACACTGACTGCAGGTATCGGAAAGGTTCCGGGTTCCGCAGGAAATGCAGGTCCAGGCTTCTGCCAGCTCATGGCACTGATCGCAGAGATCCGACGCGGTTTCCGCACCGCAGTACAGGCAGATTTTTGTCTGGACCTGGACGGGAGGAGCGGCGAAAGCAAAGGAACAGATCAGCAACAGGGAAAGCAGCAGAAGCAGGAAACGTTTTAATTCATAATTCATAATTCAGAATTCATAATTGATTTAAGTTGTAAATTGTAAAAATCAGGGACGGGCGGCGAAGCCGATCTTCTTCTGAACTTTACGGAGGGTCTTTGTGGCCAGGTAAGCGGCCTTCTGGGCGCTTTCACTCTGGACCTTCATCAGATAGTCCTTATCGGCCATGAGACGCTTATACTCCGCCTGAAGCGGCTCCAGCGCGGCAATGGTGCAGTCCGCCGCACGGGCTTTCAGGGCACCGTAGCCCTGGCCTTCCAGGCCGGCACAGACGCTGTCCATGCTTTCGCCGGACAGGGCGGAGATGATGGTCAGCAGATTGCTGACGCCGGGCTTGTTTTCCGGGTCAAAACGGATTTCGGTTTCGGAGTCCGTGACCGCACGCTTGATCTTGCGGCGGATGGTGTCGGGATCGTCCAGGACGAACACGGAACCGTCGCCCAGATCACTCTTGCTCATTTTGCTTTCCGGCTCCTGCAGGCTCATGATGCGGGCACCGGTTTTGCTGATGAGGGGTTCCGGAATGGTGAAGACATCGCCGTAGACGCCGTTGAAGCGCTGGGCAATATCCCGGCACAGCTCCAGGTGCTGTTTCTGGTCCGCGCCGATCGGCACATAGTTGGTCTGGAAAAGCAGAATGTCCGCGGCCATGAGCACCGGATAGGTGAAAAGGCCGGCGTTGATGTTTTCAGCATGCTTGGCGGACTTATCCTTGAACTGAGTCATACGGTTCAGTTCGCCCATATAGGTGAAGCAGTTCAGGATCCAGGCCAGCTCCGCGTGGGCGCTGACATGGCTCTGGCAGTACAGGATCGACTTTTCGGGATCCAGACCGCTGGCGATATACAGGGCAGTCAGCTCCAGGCAGCGGCGACGAAGCTCCGCCGGATTCTGGCGGACGGTGATGGCGTGCTCATCCACGACACAGTAGATGCAGTCATAGTCTTCCTGCAGGCTGGCGAAGCGGCCGAGCGCGCCGATATAATTGCCGATGGTCAGAATACCGCTGGGCTGAATGCCGGAGAAAATAACCGGCTTTTTGGTTTCGTTGTCCATGGGGGAAACCTCCAATATTCAATTAAGAATTAAGAATGAAGAATGAATGGTTCAGTTTTACTGCATTTTGACTTTGATCAGCAGCTCGGGAGTTTCGGACTGGAGCAGCTTCACATACTGATAGATTTCATCCTTTTCATAACCGGAGCGGGGCAGATAGCCTTCCACACCTTCGAACTCGCCGCCGGGGGCGGTGACATCCTCCAGCACTTTCGCGTTGGGAGTGGTGTAGCAGGTTTCCACGGTGATCATCATGCTGTTGTCATAATCCAGCACGTAGTTGATGAACCGGTTGGCCATCTCCGGATTGGACGCGTTGGAGGGGATGAACATGCAGTCAATGGCAATGTTGGTGCCCTGTTCGGGAGCCCAGACGGCCAGCTTTTCATTTTCCATGCTGGCATAGGCGGCGTCGCCGCTGTACATCATGGCAATCCACTTTTCACCCTGGGCCATGCCGTCGATCATTTCATCGGTGACAAAGGAGGGATGAATGGTCTGCTTCATTTTGACAAGCCATTCATAGGCTTCCTGCAGTTCGTCGGGATTGTCGGTGTTCATGGAATAGCCCAGCGCCTTGAAGGCCATCATGAAGACGTCGCGGGGGGATTCATAGATAAAGGCATGGCCGTCCAGTTCCGGATCCAGAAGGATTTCCCAGCCCTTTTCCTCCACCTTGGCGGGATCGATCTTTGTGGTGTCATAGCAGAGCACCACGTTCTGCCACAGGTAGGGAGCACTGTAGGTGTTGTCCGGGTCGAAGTACAGGCCCTTCATATTATCGGTGATCTGGTCCAGGTTGGTGACGATTTCCTTATCCAGGGGCAGGATCCGTTCTTCCTTGATCAACCGGTCGATCATATAATCGCTGGTGACGATCACGTCAAAGGAAGCGCCGGTCTGGAGCTTGGTATACATTTCTTCCGGGGTGCTGTTCAGGGAGTAATTGACGCGGACGCCGAATTCCTTTTCAAAGTTTCTGATGACCTGTTCATCAATGTATTCACCGTAGTTGAACACGTTCAGGGTTCCGTCAGCCAGCGCGAACAGCGGCAGGCAGACAAGGCAGAGGATGAGCAGGGCAGAGATCAGTTTCTTAGACATTTTGGGGTTCCTCCTTCTGGGCTTTTTTATCTTTAAGGTAGGGTACCAGGTTCGCAAGGATCAGGATCAGGGCAACAACCACGACAATCAGGGTAGCCAGGGCGTTGACACTCAGATTATACCGCTTCATGGAGTAAACGTACATGGAAATTGTATTGATGCCGGCCCCGGCGTTGAAATAGGAAACCACGAAATCATCCAGGGACATGCTGAAGGCAATCAGCGCGCCGGAGATGATGGCAGGATAAATCTGCGGGATGATGACCCGGGTCAGTGCCTTCACAGGAGTGGCGCCCAGATCCAGGGCAGCTTCCGCCACATTGTCATCCAGCTGCCGGAGCTTTGGCATGACAGAAAGAATGACAAAGGGTGTACAGAAGGAAATGTGGCTCAGGATCAGGGTGAGCATGCCGCCCTGGAGTTTGACGGACATGAACAGAAGCATCAGGCCGATGGCTGTGACGATATCAGGATTCAGCACCGGCAGATTGTTGATTTCCAGGACAGCGGCACGGACGATCCGTTTGGCCTTGGAAAGGCCGATGGCGGCAACCGTACCGACAACGGTGGAAACCACCGTGGAGACCACCGCGATGATCAGGGTAACGGAGATGGCTTCCAGCATGGTCCGGTCGCCGAACATGTTTTCATACCAACGCAGGGAGAATCCGGTGAAATTGGTCTGGGATTTCCCTTCGTTGAAGGAAAACAGCACCAGGTAAATGATGGGCAGATAAACAAACAGGAGCACCAGGACCAGGTAGAAAGAGGAGAAAAACCTGGTGATCGGCTTTTTCCTTTTCTGTACGGGTTCACCTGATTCGTCTCCGGGCTTCTGCTGATTCGAAAGTCCGTCTGTCGCGATCAGGGTTACGCCAGCGAGGGATTTATTACTAGCACCCATTCCCATAATATCAATCCTCCTGCGCGCTGCGGTCCAGTTTTTTGGTTGCCCACATTGCCGTGATGATTACGATGGCCATGATCAGGGAGATGGCGCTGCCGATGTTCCAGTCCCCGGTCTGGAGGAAATACATTTCGATGAGGTTGCCGATCAGCACATAGTCACCGCCGCCCAGCATCTTCGGAATAACGAAGCTGGACACGGCCGGCAGGAAGACCAGCGTGATGCCGGAAATGATGCCGGGAATGCTCAGAGGCAGGGTGACCTTCAGGAAGGATTTCAGCCTGTTCGCGCCCAGGTCGTGGGCGGCAATCAGCAGGTTGGGATCCAGCTTGGCGATGGCAGTGTGAATCTGGATGATCATAAAGGGCAGGAAGTCATAGACCATGCCGATGAAGACCTTCAGCTCACTGGTGAAATCGAAGTTCAGCAGGATGCCGCGCCAGGCATAGGTTTTCAGCAGCATGTTGATCCACATGGGCAGGGTCAGCAGCAGGGTCATCAAGGTCTGCATCCGGTCTGAAAGGTTCGCAATGAACAGGGCGGCCGGATAGCCGATGAGCAGGCAGAACACCGTGGTGAGCAGCGCAATGCGGAGACTGATCAGCAGGATCCGCATATAGTCCGGATCAGAGAAGAACTTGGCGAAATTATCCAGGGTGAACTGGAAGGTGAGCGTGCTGTTGCCGGCTGTGGTCAAAGCATAGAGCAGGATCATCAGCATCGGCGCGACGATGAAAATCCCGATCCAGAGGATGTAGGGATAGCTCATCCGGAAGAAGGATTTCATTCCACCACCGCCTTATGCATCACATGGATATCGTCAGGCCCGAAGAGCAGGCCGACCTTATCCCCCGTTTCGTGATGGGATGTGGTTTCCACCTTGTATTCCCGGCCCTGGGTGGCGAAGGTGATATCGTAGGAGCCTTCCTTGATATCCGCCGGGTCGAAATCGAACTTGACGTCCGTAATGTCAATGGAGGAGTCATCCTGCAAGTTCCAGGCTTCCGCACTGGCCCAGGTTTTCAGGTCGGTGGAGATGGCCATGGATTCCTGAATTTCATCCGGGGTGATGAAGAAGTCCAGGGCGCTGATACCGATGTTGTGGCGGGCGTCCTCCACGTATTCGGGATGAACCACATAAACCTTGACAGTGACTTCGGTATGCTTATCGGTGCCGAAGGTGATGGTATAGACGCCGGGACGGTTTTCAATATTGTGGCTGACGTGGGTGAGGGAGATGTCCCGGTTCTCATTGTCCCAGGCCTGGGCGTTGGCGATGGAGATGAAGTCCTGGTCGGTCATTTCCTTGTTGATCAGGTCATCAGAGTCCACGTAGAAGTCGTTGGCGCTGATCTTCTCGCCGGCTTCCTCATTCACGATATCGTGCTGGGTCACCACGTGCATCTTGACGGTCTTGCTGGTACCGGTTTTGGTTTCCACCATGAGTTCATAGTGCACGCCCTTGAAAAGCACGCTTTTGACTTCTCCGCGAAGGACGCCCTCCCGGGGCTTCACGATGGCGATGTCCTCCGGACGGATGAGCACGTCCACCGGCTCATTGGCCTTGAAACCGAAGTCGGTGCACTCAAAGGTCTTGTCATCGAAACGGACCTTGTAATCTGCCAGCATGGTACCGTCCATAATATTGCTTTCACCGATAAAACGGGCCACGTAGGAATTGACCGGCTCATTGTAGATTTCCAGCGGGGTGCCGATCTGTTCGATCGCACCGGCGTTCATGACCACGATTTTATCACTCATGGTCAGGGCTTCTTCCTGGTCATGGGTGACGAAAATGAAGGTAATGCCGACCTCCTGCTGGATCCGCTTCAGTTCCCGCTGCATCTCCTTGCGCAGCTTCAGATCCAGGGCGCCGAGGGGCTCGTCCAGCAGCAGGACGTTCGGCTCATTCACCAGGGCGCGGGCGATGGCCACACGCTGCTGCTGACCGCCGGAAAGCTTGGTGACGTTGCGCTTGGCATAGCCTTCCAGGTTCACCAGGGAAAGCATACGGTTGACCTTCTGGGTGATGATATCGTTCGGCAGCTTTTTGATACGCAGGCCGAAGGCGATGTTTTCAAAAACATTCAGATGGGGAAACAGGGCATAGCGCTGGAAGACGGTATTGATCTCCCGCTTGTAGGCGGGGACGTTGTCGATGCACTGGCCGTCAAAGATGACTGTGCCCTCGTCCTGCTCCAGGAAGCCGCCCAGAATGCGCAGCAGCGTGGTTTTGCCGCAGCCGGAGGGACCGAGTAGCGTCACAAACTCATTCTCATAAATATTCAGATTGACACCCTTAAGCACGATCTGACCGTCAAAATTCTTGACGATATTCCGGAATTCGATCAGTTTCCGCATGCCGCTTCTCTCCTTTTTCTGTTTCCATAAGAATACAACATAAATCATACACAAAACCGGGGATCATGCAACAGATTCTGACAAAAAAATACAATAAATAATTATGGAAACAATCCGTGAAAAGACAGCATGAATTATGGCCGCGGCGTTCTTTCCATCACGCACGGAATCTGGTATAATAAACAAAAAGCCCGGAGGGGCTGAATTCCGGGCATCATGTCAGGATCAACAAGACAGGAGGAGAGAGACCATGGCCACGAAACGGAAAATAGCCTTTGTCGGATCCGAATGCTATCCTTTTGTAAAGACAGGCGGTCTGGGAGACGTGATGTACGCGCTGCCCAGAGCGCTGGTGACGAGAGACTGCGAGGTACGCGTTATCCTTCCCCTGTATGCCTGCATTCCCTCGAAATATAAGGAGAAACTGGAATACAAGGGCTCCTTTATGATGGACCAGACGTCGGACGGCAGAAATTTCTACGTCGGCATCATGGAAATGGAGATGGACGGGGTCATCTATGACTTCATCGACAACCGGGAGTTCTTTGACTGGGGTAATCCCTATACGGGACTGTGGGAGGATATTCCCAAGTACTGCTTCTTTGCCAAGGCTTCCCTGGCCATCCTGAATTACCTGGACTGGGCGCCGGACGTGATTCACTGCCACGACTGGCAGGGCAGCCTGGTTCCGCTGTACAAGCGGACGAAGTTCTGGAATTCGCCGGTGGGCAAGGCAAAGACGGTCCTGACGATCCACAACCTCCGGTTCCAGGGAATCTGCAGCATTGAACACCTGAAATACTGGTCCGGCCTGCGGGATGATCTGTTTGATTATCCGGTGCTGAAGCACAACGAGGATGAGGCCAACATGTTCAAGGGCGGCCTGGCCTTCGCGGACCGGATTACTACGGTGAGCGAAACCTACGCCCAGGAAATCCAGACACCCGCCTTCGGCGAGGGACTGGACGCTCATCTGCGCTATCACAGCCCGCGGCTGAGCGGCATCGTGAACGGCATCGACGTGGAGCAGTGGGATCCGGAAAAGGACGCGCTGCTGGCCGCGCCCTACAACGCGGATAACGCCGTGGAACAGAAGAAGGAAAATAAACGGGCCCTGCAGGAAAAGCTGGGGCTTGCGCAGGATGACCGGAAAATGGTGATCGGGCTGGTTTCCCGGCTGACCGACCAGAAGGGCCTGGACCTGGTGGACGCCATCTTCCCGCAGATCGTTGACGGGAATACCCAGGTGGCGGTGCTCGGCACGGGAGATCCGCGGTACGAGAGCGCCTTCCGCTGGTTTGAAGGACAGTACAAGGGCGACGTGTGCGCCTATATCAGCTATAACGAAGCGCTGGCCCACGGGATCTACGCCGGCGCGGACGCCTTCCTGGTTCCCAGCCTGTTTGAGCCCTGCGGCCTGACCCAGCTGATCGCCATGCGGTACGGCACGGTGCCTGTTGTGCGGGAAACCGGCGGACTGAAGGACACGGTGCTGCCCTTCAACGGCGACCGGAACGAAGGCAACGGATTCACCTTTGACCGCTATGACGCGAACCTGCTGCTGGAGGCGGTGAACCGGGCAAAGACCGTATTCTTCACGAACCGGGGCGCCTGGGACGAGATGGTCCGGCGGAATATGCGGAAAGACGTGAGCTGGGAACAGTCCGCGGAGAAGTATATTTCCCTTTATGACGATGTCATAAAGGGATAATTCAGAATTCAGAATTATTGCCGCTGCGGCGGGAGTGAAGAGTGTAGAGTTTTGAGTTTTGAGTGAAGAGTGAAGAGTGAAGAGTTTAGAGTTGCCGCTGGCGCGGCACAAAGGAGAAAAGACTGATGCTTGAGTTTTGCACGCTGGGAACCGGCGGGACACTGCCGATTCCCGAGCGGGCGTTATCTTCCCTCTATGTCCGGGTGAACGGGCAGAGCCTGCTGATTGACTGCGGCGAGGGAACACAGGTCGGCATCCGGCGCCTGGGATGGGGATTCCGCTGCCTGGACGGGATGCTGCTGACCCACTACCACGGAGACCACTGCACAGGCATCGCGGGACTGCTGCTGAGCCTGGAAAAAGCGGGACGGGACGAACCGTTCCATATCTGGGGTCCGAGAGGACTGAAACGCGTGGTGGAAGGACTGTGCGTGATTGTTCCGCAGCTTTCCTTCCCCGTGCTTCTGCATGAACTGCCGGCCGAGGGCGGGGAGGCGGAGCTGATCGGCCTGAAGATCAGGGCATTCCCGGTGGATCACGGCGGTATTCCCTGCTTCGGTTACCGGCTGACGCTGAACCGGAGCGCGGTTTTTGACCCGGAAAAGGCAAAGCAGCTGAACGTGCCCATGAAGGACTGGAAGCGGCTGCAGCAGGGAGAAACGGTCCATGTGGGAATGAAGAAGATCCTGCCGGGGGACGTGGCCGGCGCCGCACGCAAAGGCATTACCCTGGTGTTTTCCACGGATACCCGTCCCTGCGAGACGCTGGAGAAAAACTGCGGGGACGCGGATCTGCTGATCCTGGAGGGCATGTACGGTACGGAAGACAAGATGCCGCAGGCCCTGAAGAATCACCATATGCTTTTCCGGGAAGCGGCGGAGATAGCCCGGAAGACGGAGCCGGGCGGACTGCTCCTGACCCACTTCAGCACCAGCCTGGAGGATCCGGAAGAGTTTCTGCCGGAGACCAGAACGATTTTTGAAAGGACCTGGGCCGCAAAGGACGGCGAAACCGTTGTGATGCGCTACCCGGAGGGCAGGGAAAAAGCATGGATCAGTTTGTCCTGAAGGCGCCATACGCGCCCTCCGGAGACCAGCCGCAGGCCATAGAGGCACTGACAGCGGGAATCCGGGCCGGGCTGAAGGATCAGATCCTTCTGGGCGTTACGGGCAGCGGCAAAACCTTCACCATGGCATCGGTGATTGAAAAGGTACAGAAGCCCACCCTGGTCATAGCCCACAACAAGACGCTGGCAGCCCAGCTGTGCAGCGAGCTGAAGGCGTTTTTCCCGGACAGCCGGGTGGAATACTTCGTCAGCTATTACGACTATTACCAGCCGGAAGCATATATTGCTTCCTCCGATACCTATATCGAAAAAGACGCCTCCATCAACGATGAGATTGACCGCCTGCGCCACTCGGCCACGGCGGCGCTGCGGGAACGGAAGGACGTGATCATCGTCGCTTCCGTCAGCTGCATCTATTCCATGGGTGACCCGAGCGAATACGAGGGGCAGATGCTCTCCCTGCGGCCGGGCATGGAATACAGCCGGACAAAGCTGATCCGGGACCTGATCGACATCCAGTATGAGCGCAACGACGTGGAATTTGACCGGGGCACCTTCCGGGTGCGGGGAGACACGATCGAAATCATTCCCGCAGGCGAAAACCAGAAAGCGATCCGGGTGGAACTGTTCGGGGATGAGATTGAACGGATTTCCGTGATTGAGGCGGTGAGCGGACACGCGCTGGCCACCCTGGAGCATGCGGCGCTTTTCCCGGCCACCCACTACGCCACGGATCCCGCCCATATGGAGGAGCACATCGGGGATATTGAAAAGGACCTGGCAAAACGTATCGCGGAGTTTGAAGCGGAGGGCAAACTGCTGGAAGCCCAGCGGATTGCCCAGCGGACCCGCTACGATATTGAAATGATGCGGGAGATCGGCTACTGCCAGGGGATTGAGAACTATTCCCGGTATTTTGACGGCCGGAAACCAGGAGACGCGCCCTATACGCTGCTGGATTACTTTACCGGGGATTTCCTGGTAATGATTGACGAAAGCCATGTGACCGTGCCCCAGATCCGCGCCATGTACAACGGGGACCGGGCCCGGAAAAACACGCTGGTGGAATACGGATTCCGCCTGCCGTCAGCCTATGACAACCGGCCGCTGCTGTTCAACGAATTTGAAGAGCGCATCGGCCAGACTATTTTTGTGTCCGCCACGCCCGGCCCCTATGAACGGGAACACGCACAGCAGGTTGTGGAACAGATTATCCGGCCTACAGGCCTGCTGGATCCGGAAGTGATCCTGCGCCCGGCCACAGGGCAGGTGGACGACCTGGTGGGAGAAATCCGCAAGGTGACGGAAAAGGGCGAGCGGGTCCTGGTAACCACGCTGACCAAGCGGATGGCGGAAAGCCTGACCGAATACCTGAAGGAACTGGACATCAAGGTGCGGTATCTGCACAGCGACATCCAGACCATCGAACGGATGGAGCTGCTGCGGGACCTGCGGCTGGGCGAGTTTGACGTGCTGGTGGGCATCAACCTGCTGCGGGAGGGACTGGACCTGCCGGAGGTCGCGCTGGTGGCCATCCTGGACGCAGACAAGGAAGGTTTCCTGCGCAGCGAAACCTCGCTGGTGCAGACCATCGGACGGGCCGCGCGGAACGTGGACGGCCGGGTTGTGCTGTACGGCGACCAGCTGACGGAAAGCATGGCGAAGGCCATGTCCGAAACCAACCGCCGCCGGGCCATCCAGGAAGAATACAACAAAGCCAACGGAATTACGCCGGAAAGCGTCCGCAACGCGGTCCGCAGCGTACTGGAAATTACCCGCCGGGTGGAGGAAACTGCCCCGGCCGCGTTGAATGAAGATGAACGGGCCGCGCTGATGAGGAAGATCGAGGATGAGATGCTCACCGCGGCCAAGGAGCTGGAATTCGAACGTGCCGCGCAGCTGCGCGACAGACTGCTTGAACTCCGGGGCGAGGCGCCCATGAAGGACGACACCCAGAGCCGGCGGCACAGACGAAGGGAGAGAACAAGAAAGAGTGAACACTGAACATAAGAGCGGTTCCAAGAGAAGCTGGCTGCCGCCGCTGCTGCTGGCGGTGCCTTACCTGGCGGTGATTTTCTACGCGGCTTACCGCCTGGGTCCCACACTGCTGCGGGTGATCAGCGTACTGATCAAGGGGACGGTGGTATCATGAAAAAGTTTTTCGCATGGTTCCTGGCCTTCCTGATGACAGGCACGCTGATCCTGTTCGGCATGTGCTTTGCGGGACAGCAGGCGATTGCGCCCGCGATGGGAGATGCAGGCGCTCCGGTCAGCGACAGCGTGATCCGGGAGGAAAAAGAACTGGTCCGGGAACGCATTACCGCCCTGGCGGAACTGTACGGCTTTTCCGCAGAACCGGTGATCGGCGCTGTGAATGAAGAGACCCTACGGGACCTGAACGAACAGGCCTCCCTCTGGTGGAGCAGCGTGCTGCGGGACGGCAAGGCGGGCAAAGAACTCAAATGGGACACCACGGAACTGGAAAAGATTCTGGAGGCTGATCCCGCCGCGCAGGAGAATCCGGAGGAAGCCGGATATTTTGCCGCCACGGTGGCCGAAGAGATACACAAAAGCATCGTGAACATGGTGCTGCCCATGCGCCAGATTGTGATCAGCCTGGGACTGCAGGAAGCGGGAAAACGGGCAGACCTGGTGAACCTGATTGAATTCTTCCTGGGAACACCCTGGACGATGCTGGGACTGTCCCTGCTGATTGCCGGACTGATCGCGCTGATTGCGGGCAGGCCGCTGCGCCGGAGCCTGCGCTACATCGGATCCGCCCTGGGCGCGGCTGCCATCGTGATCCTGGCGCTGGCGGTCATTTATATGCGGGCGGGAATCCTGCCGATGATCCGGGAGGCTTCCGCAGGACTGACCGTGCAGTATCAGAGCATGGTCAACGGCACGATGGTGCAGACCGGACTCCTTGCAGCGGTAATGGCCGCGGGCTGCGTGATCTGCCTGTTCGCAAGCCGGGAGAAAAAAGCATGAAGAGAATCCTGACCGAGTATACCTTCCGCACGGACCGGGTGGACAGGCCGCTGCGCCTGGCAGTGGCTCCGGATATCCACAGCTCGCCCTTTGAGGACGTGCTGGAGGAGTTCAGCCGCTGCGACGCGGTGCTGATTCCCGGAGACCTGGTGGACCGCCACCGCCGGAACAACAGCAACGCCCTGCGCTTCCTGGAGACAGCGCCGGACTGCGCGCCGGTGTTTTTATCCATCGGAAACCACGAGCGGAAGTACCGGGACAGGGAAACGTTCCTGCAAAAGGTGCGGGAAAGCCGGGTAACCCTGTTGGACAACGAAAGCACGGACTTCCGCGGGATCCGGCTGGGCGGCCTTTCCAGCGCCCGGGACGGGGTGCCGGACAGGGAATTCCTGAACCGGTTTGAAAAGGAGGAGGGATACCGCCTCCTGATGTGCCATCACCCGGAAATGTACCGGGATTATGTAGCCGGACGGGCTATTGACCTGACAGTTTGCGGACATGCTCACGGCGGGCAGATCCAGATTGCGGGGCACGGCCTGTACGCCCCCGGACAGGGGCTGTTTCCCAAACTGACCCACGGCCTGTATGACAACGGGAAAATGCTGCTGTCCCGGGGAATGACCAACGGTGCGAAACCGCGGTTCCCGCGCATCGGCAATCCCTGCGAACTGATTATCCTGAATATCATTCCCGGATAAAGCCCACAGAACATCACGCAGAAAGGACGGACAGATATGGATCAGCAAGACCTGAAACTGCTTACGGACTGGTTTGACCAGAACCAGGATCACAAGCTTAACTTCATCGAGAAAGAAGCCATCAAACTGGCTGTGAAAAAAGCGTCTACTGTCGGCGATCTGCTGAAGACCGCACTTGATCTGCTGAAGAAGTAAGAAATCCCCCCAAACGTTGACAATTGAGGGGGAAGAAGGTATAATGCACTTCATCCTCAGAAGATCCTGAAACACCTTGTACCGGGAGCGGAAGCAGGGTGTTTCTCTTACTATGAAAGGAGTCTCCAAAATGCCTGAAGGAACGATCCTGACCGAAAGCGGTCTGAAGAAACTGGAAGAGGAACTGGACTATCTTGTTTCCGTCCGCCGGAACGAGATCAGTGAGCAGATTGCCGTCGCCCGCGGATTCGGCGACCTGAGCGAGAATGCCGAGTATGACGAGGCGAAGAAGGAACAGGCCAAGGTTGAGGAGCAGATTACCCGCCTGCAGGCTACCATCCGGACCGCTACCGTTGTGGCAGATGATGAAATCACCACCGAAAAGGTGTCCATCGGCACCGTTGTCAAGGTGAAGGATTTGGATGACGGCGAGACCTATGAATACTCCATTGTGGGCGCGAACGAAGCGGATCCCCTGGAGAACAAGATTTCCAACGAGAGCCCTGTGGGCGCGGGACTGATCGGCATGAAGAAGAACCAGACCGCCACCATCACGATCCCCGCGGGCACACTCCGCTACAAGATTCTTTCCATCCGGAAGGACTAAGACGAACGAAACAGAAAAGGATGAAGCTGATATGGCAGATATGGAAGTCCAGAACCTGAACGAGCTCCTCCAGATCCGCAGGGACAAGCTTACGGAACTGCAGGAAGCGGGCAGGGATCCCTTTGTCATCACCAAGTATGACGTGACGCATCACAGCAGTGATATCAGAGACAACTACGACGAGCTGGAAGGCAAAGAAGTTGCCATCGCCGGCCGGATGATGTCCAAACGCGTCATGGGGAAGGCTTCCTTCTGCAATGTACAGGATCTGAAGGGCGGCATCCAGTGCTACGTGGCCAGGGACGCCATCGGAGAGGAACCCTACAAGGACTTCAAGAAGATGGATATCGGCGATATCATCGGACTGAAGGGAACGGTTTTCAAAACCAAGACCGGGGAGATCTCCATCCATGCGTCTGAACTGGTGCTGCTGAGCAAGAGCCTGCAGATCCTGCCGGAGAAGTATCACGGCCTGACCAATACCGACCTGCGCTACCGCCAGCGGTATGTGGACCTGATTATGAACCCGGAAGTGAAGGACACCTTCATCAAGCGTTCAAAGATCATCAGCACGATCCGCCGTTTCCTGGACGCCCAGGGCTTCATGGAAGTGGAAACCCCTATGCTGGTTTCCAATGCCGGCGGCGCCGCGGCCCGGCCGTTTGAAACGCATTTCAACGCGCTGGACGAGGATTTCAAGCTGCGCATTTCCCTGGAACTGTACCTGAAGCGCCTGATTGTCGGCGGCCTGGAAAAGGTTTATGAAATCGGCCGGGTCTTCCGGAACGAGGGCCTGGATACCCGCCACAATCCGGAATTCACCCTGATGGAGCTGTATCAGGCCTATACCGATTATCACGGCATGATGGACCTGACCGAAAAGATGTACCGCTATGTGGCCCAGGAAGTGCTGGGAACCACAAAGATCGTTTATAACGGCATCGAGATGGACCTGGGCAAGCCCTTTACGCGGATCACCATGGTGGACGCGGTGAAGCAGTATGCCGGCGTGGATTTCAACGAGATCCACACCCTGGAGGAAGCCCGGGAAGCCGCGAAGGCGCATCACGTGGAATACGAAGAACGCCACGGGAAGGGCGATATCCTGAACCTGTTCTTCGAGGAATTCTGCGAAGAACATATGGTTCAGCCGACCTTCGTGATGGATCATCCGATTGAGATTTCTCCGCTGACCAAGATGAAGCCCGGCAATCCGGACTATGTGGAACGTTTTGAATTCTTCATGAACGGCTGGGAGATGGCCAACGCCTATTCCGAGCTGAACGATCCCATTGACCAGCGCCGCCGCTTTGCCAAGCAGGAGGAACAGTTTGCCGCCGGTGACGAGGAAGCCAACCACACGGATGAAGACTTCCTGAACGCGCTGGAAATCGGTATGCCGCCCACCGGCGGAATCGGCTTCGGCATCGACCGTATGTGCATGCTGCTGACCGACGCGGCCGCAATCCGCGACGTGCTGCTCTTCCCGACAATGAAGAGCCAGGGAGCCGCAAAGAACGAGGCGAACAACGCTGCCCAGGCTGCTGCCAAGGAAGCAAAGGAAGCCGAAAAGATTGACTTCTCCAAGGTGGAGATTGAGCCGCTGTTTGCTGATTTCGTCGACTTTGAAACCTTCTCCAGGAGCGACTTCCGCGCGGTAAAGGTGCTGGCCTGCGAAGCGGTGAAGAAGTCCAAGAAGCTGCTTCAGTTCACGCTGGATGACGGCAGCGGCACGCCGCGTACGATTCTCTCCGGTATTCACGCCTACTACGAACCGGAAGAACTGATCGGAAAGACCTGCATTGCCATTACGAACCTGCCGCCGCGGCCGATGATGGGAATCGAAAGCTGCGGAATGCTGCTGTCCGCAGTGCATAATGAGGAAGGCGAGGAAAAACTGCATCTGCTGACAGTGGATCCTCACATCCCGGCGGGAGCAAAGCTCTACTGATCAGACAGCGCAAAGCGAAAAGGACAATATTCAGCCCCGCTTTCCGAAATGGAAACGGGGCTGTTTTTGTACAAAGACAAGGAGGATCAGAATATGGAATATGAAGACCGGAAAGTCAAAGTGACAGTGGTTGAAAGCCATTGCCCGAAATATAAGGAAGGCGACGTAATCTGCTTTACCGGAAGCGAGATCGACAAGGAACACAGCGACAGGATCTGCATGGTCGCCATGAACGCGCTGTATCCCTTCATTTACGCGTTCCGGAGAGGCGGAAAGCTGAGAAACGGCCCGTACCAGTGTACGGACTGCGGCGAAACGGTCAAATTCACGGTTGAAAGCATGGATTAAAACAAATTCCCGGCTTCCCAAAGAGAAGCCGGGATTTTTATGCGTGGAACAGGGTATATAAAAAATATACCTGCAAAATTGCCGAAAACACGGCAAACGTTTGCCACAAGGCTTGCAAGAAAAAAGACTGTAAAAAACGGTAAAAAATCGTCAAGATAGGGACAAAAGTTGCTTGCATATACAATTCGCAAGTTGTATGATGTGCCCAGAAAAAGGCGGACAGAAGAGATCCGTCACAAAAATTCAGGAGGAACAGGTATGAAAAAGCTACTGGCACTTGTTTTGGCTGCTCTGATGATTCTGGGCGCTTCCTCTGTTCTGGCGGAAAGCGGAAAGAATATTCCCGAGCTGACCAAGGATCCCATGACCATCCTGCTCTGGGACATCGCCACTGAAGGCGTTGGCAAGAAGGCGCAGGAAGACGCTGTGGCCCGCTTTATGGCGGACTATCCCAACATCAAGGTGGAACAGGTTCATAAGCAGAACGACACCTACAAGCAGGATCTGCAGATCGGCTTCTCCGCGAAGGAAGGCCAGCCCGACATGTACATCCACTGGGGCGGCGGTCCCATGGCTGAATACTACAAATCCGGCTGTGTGAATGATATCACCGAGCTGTTCAATACCTATGACCACCCGGATTTCATCGACGCCGCTGTGGCGCAATCCACCTTTGACGGCAAAATCCTTGCCATCCCCTTCGGCGGCCTGTCCGGCTGTGACATTTTCTACAACAAGGCCATCTTTGATGAACTCGGAATCGAAGTTCCCCAGACGATTGCTGAACTGGAAGCGGCCTGCGACAAGATCAAGGAAGCCGGCTACTATCCCTTCTCCCTGGCAAACCTGCCCCGCTGGACCGGCTCCATGTACTATATGTACCTGGTTGCCCGTCATTCCGGCAACGCCGAATTCGACGCTGCTTATGATGGAACCGGTTCCTTCACTTCACCCGCTTTCATCTATGCCGGCGAGAAGATCCAGGAGTGGGTCAATAAGGGATACTTCAACGAAGGATTCAACTCCATGGCTCCCGACAACAACGATGACCGTGCCCTGCTGATCCAGGGTGCTGCCGCGATGATGCTGCACGGTTCCTGGCAGGTTGCCGGCATCAAGAACGATGACGAAGAGTTCTACAATGACAACCTGGGCGTCTTCCGCTTCCCGGTTGATGAAGAAGCGCAGGCAGCCGGCGTACCCCAGAACGTTGAAATCGGTACTGCCATCGGCAACGGCTTCTCCTTCAACTGCTGGCTCGACGCTGAACATACCCAGGTCGATGAAGAAAAGCTGAAGGCCTGCTATGTGCTCGCCACCCAGTACTACAATGATGATACCTACAACGCGATCCAGGTGGAAGGCGGAAACACTCCCTCCATCAAGGGATATGAAAATGTTGACGATCCGAACAACAAGGTTGTTATCGACGTGTTCTTCGGCGCTTCCAACGTCCAGCTGTGGTATGACCAGTATCTGCCGGCTTCCGTGACGGAAGTTCATAAGGATATGATGGGCGCTCTGTTCGGACTGGAAAAGACTCCCGAAGAAGTCGGCCAGGCTCAGGACGCCGCAATGGCTGCTGCCCGCGCTGAGTAATCCGGCAACCGGTTAATCAATGATGGAGTACCCGCAGGATTTTCTCCTGCGGGTATTCCTTGATTCAATTCATGCACCACACTCCCAGAAGGAGGAAACACAAATGGCAAAGTTGCAGGGCATGGCGAAAAGGGACGCGCGCAGCACTGCTGTTGCGGCGACGATCTTTCTTTTCCCGGCTGTCGCACTGCTGGTTGTCTATATGATTTATCCGATTGTGGAAACCTTTCTGATCAGCCGGCTGAAATGGAACGGATTCTACACGGCTGAAAAGATCAATGTCGGATGGGATAACTGGGCCGCGCTGATCAAGGACCCGCTTTTCTGGAACGCATTTCTTCATAACGTTATCCTGATGGTCTGCTCCATCCTGATCCAGATTCCCCTGGGGATGGCGCTGGCAACATTCCTGGACGCCGGCGGCAAAAAGTCCAACATCTTTAAAATCCTCTGGTTCCTCCCTTACCTGATGAGCTCCGTTGCAGTCGGCTTCCTGTTCTATTACCTGCTGGCGACGAACGGAGGACTGATTTCAGGCATAGCCACCCTGGTCAACGGAAAAAGGACCATGGTGGACCTGCTGGGCAAAAATCCGCATGCGCTGTATGCGGTCATCGGCGTTGTTGCATGGCAGTATACGCCCTTCTATATGGTGTACTTCATTGCGGGATATTCCAATATTGATACTTCCCTGTATGAAGCGGCTGTGATCGACGGCGCGAATCGCCGGCAATATATTTTTAAAGTGGCGATTCCTCTTCTGGGACCGATCTTCAAGACAGCCTGTACAATGTCCCTGATCGGTTCCCTGAAGTATTTTGATCTGATCTGGAACATGACGCAGGGCGGGCCTACAGGGGGAACGGAGCTGATGGCCACCTACATGTACAAGATGTCCTTTCAGAAGTTCAACATGGGGTACGGCTCTGCGGTGGCGGCAGGCATGTTCATCCTGATCACGGTGATTGCGCTGCTGTTCCAGAAAATATTCGTCGTGAAGGAGGATTACTGATATGAAGACAGTCGTTAATCCTCAGAAGGAAAAGATGAAAAGCCGTATTGCCTGGTCTGCCGCGATCTTCCTTGCGCTGATCTGGGCGGTTATTACAGTGGGCCCGTTTGTCTTCATGGTCCTGAATTCCTTCCGCGATAAGAAAATGATGGGCCGACAGGGCGTGCTGCATTTTCCGGAGCCCTGGTATTTCCAGAATTATCCCGATGTGATCAATAACGGATTTTTCGGTTTTTTCTTCCGATCCCTGCTCATCGTCAGTATCTCCCTGATTCTGATGCTGATCATTTCCTCTTTTGCCGCCTATCCGCTGGCGCGCATGAAATTCAAAACCCGGGGCCTGCTTTATGCCGGCATTGTGGCCATGATGTCCGTGCCCATGCATGTGACCCTGATCCCGGTTTACCAGATGACCAACCAAATGGGCCTGATCAACAACCTGTTCTCCCTGCTGGGCCCCTATGTGGCGTTTGCTCTCCCGATGGCTGTGTTTATCCTGACGGGCTTTATGATGACCATTCCCAAGGAAATGGAAGAGGCGGCGGTGATAGACGGATGCAACAAATACAACATGTTTTTCCGGGTGATCCTGCCTCTATCCAAAGCAGGACTGTCCACGCTGGCAATTTACAACGCCGTGGGCATGTGGAATGAATTCGCCTTCGCCAATACCTTCCTGAACGATATCCGGGTGAAAACCCTGCCGCTGGCCCTTGGCGCGTTCAAAGGCGAGCATTCACAGGATACACCGCTGATCCTGACGGTGCTGACACTGTCAGCGCTGCCGACGATCGTACTGTTCATCATTTTCCAGGACAAGCTGGTCAAGGGAATGATGGCCGGCGCGGTGAAGGGCTGATGAAGCCACGGACCAGGGAAACAATGACCCGATGAATGAACAGGCACCCCGGCTGCATGATAGCCGGGGTGCTGTTTTGCGGACGGAAACGAATGCGAAAACGGTACCCTGCGGGAATGATGCGCGGGTACTGTATAAAATCAATCTGTTCCGGGGAGAAATCGGAAAGACGTCAGGCGCCGACCAGCTCCGCACGGGAGACCTTGAAGTAAGCGGCAATGTCGTCAATCAATTCCTCATCCGGAACGGAAAAACCGTGCTCCCAGTTGGCCACGGTGCCGCGCATCAGGCCGAAGATTTCATCCAGTGCGGCCTCACTCAGATTGCGGGCCTGCCGTAATTCCCTGATTTTCCGGGCAAACATTCTCATACCTCCTGTTCTGGTTCAGCTTTCTCTTGTCATCTGACCAAAGCATAATTCTCTTTTGTGAAAACGCAGTGAACTGACTGTGAAATCAGTGAACATACTATATGAACGTATCAGCTGTATGAAATATTCCCGGATGTTCTGATTCCGCAAATTATGATATGATCAGTCTGACGCAGGACCAAAGAGAAAACCGTCCGCGGCAGCAGCGGGAAGGGAAACCGGCAACGGATCGTTCTATCAGTATCCGGAAAGAAACAGCGGAAATCCCCGGCTGCCGCAAAGGAGATTATATGATGAAGAAAATAACCGCTCTGCTGCTGACTGCGATGATCTGCTGTCTGGTCTGGACGGCTGGAGCCGAGACAGTACGCGTTCCCAAAGCCTATGAAACGATCCTGAACCTGGCCAGGAAGGGAATGGCCGGAGACAGGGATGTGCTGGAGCAGGAGGAGTTCAACCCGGCCATCTATATGGACAGCCATTACGGAAACAGGAATGTGGGCTGGACACTTCTGGACCTGGACAGGAACGGAACAGAGGAACTGCTGATCGGGCGCAGCGCCTGGCAGCCGGAAAAGGATATCCTGTGGATTTTTGATATCTGGACCATCAAAGGGGATCAAGCCCAGCTCTTTGCCCGCGGATGGGAACAGAACCGCATGTACCTGACGAAGGAAAGCGGAAACAGCTACGGCCTGTATTTTGAAGGAGCGGACAGCACGTTTGAAAGCATTTTTGAACACGGCCTGATCCGGGACGGCAGACTGACAGGACAGGAAGCCATCATCGCTTTTACCGACATGAACACGGACACCGTGAGCTGGACGCTGAATGAAGCCGAAATTGACGAGGAACGGGCTGAAGAGATGATCGGAAAATGGAAAAGCGCCATCTGCCAGGTAGACATGATGACGCTGGAATAAAAAAGGCATGAAACAGGGAGGCTGTTTTCGGAACGGCCTCCCTGTTTTTATACTGCTTTGAGGGCGCTCTTGCGCATATACATCCGTCGGTCCGCCCGCTCAAACACACGACGGTAGCTGTTGTCCTGACCTGGGCGGAACTCCGCCAGTCCGCTGGCCACAACCGCCTTTCCGGAATGCCTGTTCATTTCCACATGGGTTTCAAAGGCGGACATCAGGATGGTCCGGTTGCGGTAATCCTCTCCCTCCAGGAGGGCAACGAACTCATCACCGCCGATGCGGTAGACCGGACTGTGCTGGAACTGCCGGCAGATCAGGCGGCAGGCTTCCTGAATGTAACGGTCTCCTGCTTCATGTCCTTCGGTATCGTTGACCTGCTTCAGGCCGTTCATATCAAAGACCACCACGCCGAATTCCCTGATCGTTCCTTCTGCAATCCGCTGATCCAGGAGCTTCTCTGATTCAACATAGGCATGGGTGTTCTTGACACCGGTGAGTGAATCGGTATAAGCCAGATGTCTGGCGGAGCCAAGCTCCAACTTCTGACGCTGTTCACGGGCGAGCATTTCTTCCAGCTCCCGGCGGCGGTCCTCCTTCATATCGCCCACCACGAAGGTGTGGAGGATGCAGCTGCCCAGCAGGCAGCCCGTGGAATACATCGGCAGGAGGGGATAAAGCAGTTGTAGGGCGACCATGACGGTCATGGTCATCCCGAAGGAACCAATGGCTTTGAAATGACGCCGGATCGTCTTTTCCGCATTGCGGGAGGAGAGGAAAACGTAGACTGAGGTGGCCAGGAAAAGCAGCACCTGGAATCCCAGCAGGATATAGCGCATCAGGCCGGAATGGTATTCCCCGGAGGGATCAAACCAGAACATGAGAGGCGCGAAGATGTTGAGGAAAAGAACCAGGACGATCAGAGCGAGATACATCCAGCCGGCAACGGAAAGCACCTGCATGAAACGGCCGTTCAGCTTCAGATAAAGGAAGACATACCGGGTCCATGTGAAGATGGTGGCGGCCATGGCAAGAAAATACAGCACCGTGTCCGCAAAGGTAAGCATAACCAAACGGGCGTCATAGAAAAAGCCCCACAGAATATCGGCTGTATAAAAGAAGATGACGGCAAGGACCAGCCAGCGGTGAGCATCGGCGGTGGGAGTTCCCTTGCGGTAGTGGATGTTCCGTATGACGTCGTAGTTAACGATAACATGAACCAGCAGAGCGAGCAGTCCGGTAGAAGAGTAAGTCATTCAAGCAACTTCCTGATAATGTATTGATAAACTTCGGACAAATCGCCGGAGAGAAAGAATCCGGAGAAATCGATCGCAGAAGCTGTCAGAATAAGGTTGAAAAGCATGCCGAAAATTACATGAACAAACGGGACGCTTTCTGACATGTAGCTATTATATCATAACCGGGCTGTTTCCAAAAGCCTCAACTTTTTATATTTCAACGATCAGGAGCAATCCGGATCAGACCGGATTACATCCGGAAGACATACTCGTCCAGACGGCGGAAAGCCTCCTGTACTTTATAAAGCGGAAGAGCAAGATTCATGCGGATACTCCAGGGTCCGTTGAAGAGCCGGCCGTCCTGCCAGGCAACGCCGACATCGGTTCCGCGGATCAGCAGATCATCCAGGGTCAGACCGTGCGTTCCGCACCATTTCTCACAGTCCAGGAAAAGCATATAGGTGCCCTCCGGCTTCATGAGGGTAACTCCCGGAAAGTGATCCAGAATGAACTGATAAGCAAAATCCACGTTACCGGCCAGCACATTTCTGAGCTGATCCACCCAGTCCTCTCCCTCCGCCCCGTAGGCACCGATGAGCGCATGCATGGACAGGACGTTCATATTGTTGTACTCGCACAGGGAGGCTTCCTTAGCCTGACGGTCCCGGAGCCAGTCATTATAGATGATATGATAGCTGCCGACCAGGCCGGCCAGGTTGAAGGTCTTGGAGGGTGCGTAGAAGGCGGCGGTATGGCTGCGGGCATAATCGCTGACGGACTGAACCGGCGTATGGCGGTGACCGGGCAGGATCAGGTCGGACCAGATTTCATCCGAAACCACCCACACATTATGCTTTTCGTAGATTTCCATGGCTTTCCGGATTTCCTCCGGCTCCCAGACACGGCCGCAGGGATTGTGAGGATTGCAGAAAACCGCCGCATGGACGTGGTTTTCCACGATTTTTCGTTCCATATCCTCATAATCCATGCGCCAGACACCGTCCTGATCCTTTACCAGGGGATTATGGACCAGGCGGTATCCGCTGTTCTGCAGGGCAAAGGTGAAACCGACGTAATGGGGCGTCTGGATCAGTACGGAATCGCCGCGGGAACAGAGAACATTCAGGGTGGATATGACGCCGCCCAGGACGCCGTTTTCATATCCGATATGCTTTCTTTCCAGGCCGGTAACCCCGTTGCGCTTATCCTGCCAGCGGATGACGGAATCATAGTATTCGTCTGAAATAAGGAAGTAGCCGAAAGCCGGGTGCTGTACCCGGCGGATGATCGCTTCCTGAATGGCGGGGCAGGTGGCAAAATTCATATCCGCGACCCACATGGGAATCGCGTCAAAGCCGTCTTTCGGCGCACCGGGCGCCCCTTTGCGGCCGATCAGGTCCAGGGCTTCCGCATTGGTTCCGCGGCGGTCCGGCATGGTTTCGAAATCATATGTCATGGCTGTATCCTCCGGAATCAGAGTTGTAGGGGAATCCGGAAATGATTATACCACAGACAGAGAACCGCACACAGCAGGAAAAGGAAAAAGCCCGCGCCTTGCGGCACGGGCGGGAAGGGTTACGCATTTCCGCGCATTTTCCGGTTCAGGTCATCCACCCCTTTGCGCATCCGGGTATATTCGATGATCCAGATGGTCAGGTAGATGGCCAGAAAGATTCCGATATAAAGCAGGAAACCGCTGAGGGTATGCTTCATCCACTGCATGAACCAGGCAATCGGCAGGGTGATCAGCGAAATGACAAGCAAATGGGTAACCGTCATCCGGGTCAGGCTCCAGTCTGCCTCCCAGATCACGGACGCGCCGGCGAAAACGGCGCCGTAGAGCAGGGAACAGAGGAACTGGATCAGGACAGCGCAGGATTCCGATCCGAGGTCCGCTGTCAGAGCGGGAACAACCGCGTAATAATGTCCGTCCCCCTTGCACAGGGAAATGATAATGGTAATGACCGTGCTGATCGTTACCCCGATGGGCATACCGATCAGGGCACGCTGAAACGCCTTTTTCCAGAGCTGTGTATTCATATGCCCAATACCTCCTTGATTTTAGTCACATAGCGTCTTGAAACGTAGGTTTTACTGCCGTCAGACAGGATGACGCAGATTGTGCCGGCAAAACTCAGGTCAAAACTCCCGACCTTTTTCAGATTGATGATTTCCGAGTTGGAAATCCGCACAAAGCGGAAAGGTTTCAGCCGCTCCTCCGCTTCATACAGACGAAGACGGATCACATATTCGCCTGAGGGCAGTACGGCATAGACCCTGCCGTTTGCGGCATAGATCCGAAGGATATCCTTTTCATCCAGAACGGTGACGGTGTCATCACGGAAGCCCGCGATCATACGCGGTCCGGATTCAGACAGCGTCTGAACCAGCGCGTTGATCTCCTCTGTGATCTCGCTTGTTACGATGATCACTCTGGGCTTTGCCACCGATTTGTCAATTTTGACTTCAACCTGCACTTTTCTGGCTCCTTTCTCCCGGGTGATTGCATTATATGAAAAAGCGGGAATGATTTCCACTGATTCCGGATAAACGGTCGTAAAAAGACCATAAGTGGCGGAAACACCGCTTTTTCTTGCCACGGAAAAGCTTTCTGTGTTATGATTTGCCCGAAAAGAGACAACCATATTATATCCGGACAGGAGGACATATCCATGCCTTACGCGCTGATTCCGGCCTGCCTTTGTCTGATGGCAGTATTTCTGACGCGCAGAGATTCAGCGGATCAGTAAATGAACCGGGAAGAGAGGCTGCTGGCTGCGGTCCAGCTCATGCAGCGGGCCTGGTGAAACAGCTCTTCCGTTTCGTTCACGGGGGAGAACCCCCGGGTTTCGGTACCGCGGTGCAGGGCTCTACAGAAGAGAGCGGTGAGTTTTGCCGAAAAGACAGAACGTCCGGTTCTGCTGATTGTCATTCCGTTTACCGTGTTCGTGTTCATAACCGCCATCGTCATCATTGCTGTTTCCTCCTGTCAGGCTGTGTTTTCAGCCCTTCGTTTGATCTGATCACATGATAACCGGCTTTATTCCCGGAATGAACACCCAATTCGTATAAAGCGGAAAAATATTATTCTACGAAACGTAGAATGATCAGAGGAGAAGAAGAACCTGTATCATTGTTTCCATGGGCAACCCTCATATCAAAGAAGGGAATATAAAACCCCAATACATCAAAAGCGATCCGGATTCAGATCCGGATCGCTTTTTGAATGCGAAAAAATGCGAAAGAAGGAATCAGCTGATGCATTCCACCTTGATGGTGTTGGTGTTGCCGGGATCTCCGTTGATCTGGCCGCCGGTCAGAACGACGTTGTCGCCCGGCTCCAGGGTGAAGATTTCCCGGGCAATTTTCAGATCCTGCCAGAACATAACGTCCATGGAGGAATAGCTCTCCGTGAGGACCGGCGTGACACCCCAGGAGAGGTTCAGCTTGCGCCAGACCCGCTCATTGGTGGTGGTGCCGATGATGTCCACCGGGCAGCGGAAACGGGAAACCATCCGCGCCGTGCCGCCGGAGATTGAATTGACCACGATGGCCTTCGCGTTCACGTCTATGGCCATGGAGCAGATGGCGTGGGAAACAGAGTCCAGATTGCTGTGGATGGTGAACTCCATGTTCCGGAAACGCTTGGCGTAGTTGATGCTGTCCTCCGTGAAACGTGCGGTTTCAGCCATGGTCTGCACTGCCTGCACAGGGAATTTACCCGCGGCGGTTTCGCCGCTGAGCATGATGGCGGATGAACCGTCATAGACCGCATTGGCCACATCGGAGATTTCCGCCCGGGTGGGACGCGGATTCTGGATCATGCTTTCCAGCATTTCCGTGGCGGTGATAACGCGCTTGCCCAGCATGCGGCATTTGCTGATCAGATACTTCTGCAGGGCGGGCACCTCCATGAAGGGGATTTCCACGCCCAGGTCACCGCGGGCAACCATGATACCGTCGGCCACCTCGCAGATTTCCTCCACATTGTCCACGCCGCTGCGGTTTTCGATCTTGGCGATGATGTCGATATCCCTGCCGCCGTTGGCATTCAGCAGATCGCGCATGGCCTGCACATCGGATTTGGAGGACACAAAGGAAGCGGCGACGAAGTCCACGCCGTTTTCGATGCCGAAGAGCAGGTCTTTTTTATCCTGCTCAGACAGGAAATCCTGTTTGAGTACCTTGCCGGGGAAGTTCATGCTCTTCCGGTCAGACAGAACGCCGCCGTTCTGGATCCGACAGATGACGTCATTCCCTTTGACCTCCTCCACCTTCATGATCACCAGACCGTTGTTGATCAGCACGGTGTCCCCGGGGAAAAGCTCCTTCGTCAGGTTGGAATAGGTTACGGCAACCCGGGTTTCATCTCCCTGGATATCCTCCGTGGTCAGGGTGAACAGATCGCCGTCGCGAAGCGTGACGGGGCCGTTTTTGAAGGTTTTGATTCTGTATTCGGGTCCCTTGGTGTCCAGCATGATGGCGATGGGAAGGTTGAGCTTTTCACGGACAGAGCGGATCAGTTGTATCCGCCGCAGGTGCTCCTCATGGGAACCGTGGGAGAAGTTCAGCCGGGCAACGTTCATGCCCGCCTGGCACATGGCAGTGAGGGTTTCCTCATTCTCACTGGCCGGACCGATTGTACAGATGATTTTGGTTTTTCTCAGCATGATATTCCTCCAGGATATAGTTCACAGAATCTGCAGGATTGCAGACACAATTATTATAGTTGTTTTATCAGTTGCGGGCAACTGTGAAAAATGTTACAGAGCGAACCAGAAGCGACAACGGCAAAACAGAAAGACACAGGCGCCTGCGGTAAATGCGGGGCGCTGTTCGGCATGCGGCCGAAAGATAAGGAAAAAACCCGGAATAGGTGAAACTGGCTTCTCATGATTGTAAAGATGAGTTTGCAATATTTGCGGCAATGGTATATAGTAAATGACAGAGGATCAATCAAAACGTATCAAATGATGACAGGAGCTTTTTTTCTGTCACATTCAAACGACGGGTGATAGTCTGATGTACTGGGATGAAATCTGGGAAGCCGCGGATCCGAAAAGAATCTCGGCCTATGTGAAAAAAATCGATCTGGCGCCGGATGATGTCATCCGGTACCTCCACAAGCGCGGGGCGGTTTCAGTATGCGACGCGGGCTGCGGCTGCGGAACTTTTTCCCTGAAGCTGGCAGCAAACGGATTCTCCGTGTACGGGTTTGATATTGCTGAAAAAGCGGTGAAAATGGCTGCTGACCTGCTGAAAAAGAAAGGGTATCACGGACAGTTCAAGGCGGCCGGAGTGACGGATACAGGATATCCGGATCATGCTTTTGACGCAGTGGTATCGCTGGACGTGCTTGATCATATGCCGCTGAAGGACGCACAGCGGGCGGTGCCGGAGCTGTGCCGGATTACCCGGCCGGGCGGATGCGTGATTATCTCCGTGGACAGGCCGGACGAGGAATATGAGACAGAACCCCATACTGTGAACGGGGACGGGGATTATCTATATACCGAAGGAAAATGGAAGGGCCGGGTTCATCATCCCTATACCCCGGAGGAGCTGGGCAGGCTGACCGGAAAGTCGTATGTGATGCTGGAGGATCCGGAAGAACGGAAAGGACAGTATACGCTAGTGATCCGGAACTGGGAAAGCTGACAGGAAGGCAGGATTGCCGTGAAGAAAAAGGAATGCTTCGGCGTTCCTTTTTTGCTTTGCCATTTGGGGACTGTCTGCTATAATGTGTTTCCACGAAAAAGGAAGGAGGCGTTTCTGTGGCCCGGATGGATCTGGATATGACCGAGGGAAATATCTGGAAGCATATGCTGCATTTTTCGATTCCCATGGCCATCGGACTGCTCTTCCAGCAGCTTTACAACACGGTGGACACCCTGGTGGTGGGCCAGTTCGTCGGACAGGAAGCCCAGGCAGCGGTCGGCTCCACGGGTCCCATTATCAATACGATTGTAGGCTTCTGCGCAGGCCTGGCGACCGGCGCGTCGGTGGTGATCTCCCAGCGTTACGGTGCCCATGACGATGAAGGCCTGAGCAAGGCCGTGCATACCACGGTTGCCCTGACCTTTGCGGTCAGCCTGATTGCGACGGTTCTCGGCCTGCTGATCATTGATCCGATGCTGCGTTTCATGCAGACGCCGGTGGACGTGATGCCGGAATCTTCCTGCTACCTGACGATTTATTTCGGCGGGGTGTCCGGTGTGCTGTTCTATAACCTGGGCAGCGGGATTCTGCGCGCAGTGGGCGATTCCCGCAGGCCCCTGATCTTCCTGATTATTTCCGCCCTGCTGAACACAGTACTGGATCTGCTGTTTGTGCTGGTTTTCGGCATGGGCGTGGACGGCGTGGCATATGCCACGGTATTATCCCAGATTCTCTCCGCATTGCTGATCATGGTTACCCTGACAAAGGAAAAGGGAAACTATGGCATCCGCTGGAAAAAACTCTGCGTGGACAAACGATCCCTGTCGATGATCCTGAAAATCGGCCTGCCCAGCAGTATCCAGGCCGCGGTGACTTCCTTCTCCAACGTGTTTGTCCAGTCCTACATCAACCAGTTTGGTTCGGCTTGCATGGCGGGGTACGGCGTATACGGAAAGATTGACGCTTTTGCCCTGATCCCGGTCCAGAGCATCAGCATGTCTTCCACCACCTTTGTGGGCCAGAACTGGGGCGCGAACAAGATTCCGCGGGCCCGGGAGGGCGTCCGGACCGCGGTGGTGATGAGCCTGGTTTCCACAGCGGTGCTGGGCCTGATGGTATTCCTGCTGGCCGGGCCGCTGATGGGTTTCTTCTCCCCGGAAGCGGAGGTCATCGACTACGGCGTGCGCTTTATCCGGATTGTGACGCCGTTCTATATCGCCATCTGCTTCAACCAGATCTATGCCGGCGCCCTGCGGGGCGTCGGGGATGCGACCATGCCCACAGTGATTATGCTGGCGTCCTTTGTGGTGTTCCGCCAGATCTACCTGGCGGTGACCAAGGCGCTGGGGGCAGGCTTCCTGGCTGTGGCACTGGCCTATCCGGTAGGATGGATCCTGTGCTCCACGCTGCTGATTATCCGCTACTCCCGCAGCGTGCTGGTCCGGCAGAAGCCGGAGGCGGGAACGACAGAACAGGCATGAGCCAAAGTGAATCAGACAGAAAACGGGATGCCGCTGCAGGGCGGCATCCCGTCTGTATATTCAGGGTTTACCCGAAAGTGTTTTCAAAATGGCTGTCGCAGGCTTTTTCCAGCGCATCCACAATGATCCGGAGAGCCTTGATGCGGGCGTAAAGCTTGTCGTTGGATTCAATGATGAACCAGGGCGCATTTTCCGTGCTGGTCTTCTGCAGCATTTCATCCACGGCGGCTTCATACTGGGGCCACTTTTCCCGGTTGCGCCAGTCTTCCTCGGTGATCTTCCACTGCTTCTCCGGGGTGTTCTGCCGCTCGGTAAACCGGGCGAGCTGGGTGTCCTGATCAATATGAATCCAGAATTTCAGCAGTACGGCGCCCCAGTCCGTGAGCTGGCGCTCAAACTCATTGATCTCGTTATAGGCGCGCTTCCAGTCCTTTTCAGAGCAGAAGCCTTCCAGACGTTCCACCATGACCCGGCCGTACCAGGTGCGGTCAAAAATACAGATGTGTCCGGTGCGGGGAAGACGCGTCCAGAAACGCCAGAGGTACTGACGGTTCAGCTCATGCGGTTCAGGAGAGGCAATGGGATGCACATCAAAGCCACGGGGATCCAGGGGATAGGCAACCCGGCGGATGTTGCCGCCCTTTCCGGCTGCGTCCCAGCCCTCATAGCAGAGGATGACCGGAATCTTTTTCCGGTAGATGACGTTATGCAGTTCGCCCAGGCGCTTCTGCAGTTTCTTCAGTTCCTTTTTGTATTCCTCTTCCCCGATGGCGGGGGAGAGATCCACCTCGGAAAGCTTCGGCATCTTCAGGAGGGGGAAGTCCTCCTCAAACGGTTCCCCGACATAACGTCCTTTTTCCAGGGCTTTGTCGATTTTGCTGACCAGCAGCTTCATGGCGTCTCTGACAGCCACCTTTTTCCGGGTGCCGTCCAGGATATGCCACTTTACCGTATCCCCGGTTTTCTCCATGAACTCGTCATAGGCTTTCAGGAACTGCTTGTATTCCCGATGCTGCCACAGGTCGTCACGGGTGACCCGCCACTCGGTATCCGCGCTTTCGGTCAGGGACTCCAGCCGCTCAAACTGTTCCTTTTTATCGATATGCAGGAAGATCTTCAGCACCAGATAGCCGCCGTCCCGCAGCTGGCGTTCGAACTCATTGACGGCCCGGATCCGGTGTTTGTATTCCTCCCGGGTGATTTCCAGCCGCAGCTGTTTGCGCACCACGTTTTCCATCCAGCCGGAATCCAGAAAAATCAGCTTGCCGTTTTCCGGAATGGCGGAGGCATAGGGATACAGGAAGGGATAACGGGACTCACTCTCCGGGATAACGGCAGGGGAAACCACGTTATAGAAGCGGGGATCGATCTCGCTGATGATCTCCTTGATCAGGCTGCCTTTGCCGGCGGCGGCCCAGCCTTCAATCAGCACGAGCACAGGCAGCTTTTTCTCACGCAGAAGCTGCTGGGCGGCGATCAGACGGGCACGGAGCTCTTTGATCTCCGCATTGAGGGTATCTTTATCCTCTGGTTTGCTTTTTTCAAAATCCTGAAGCATAAGGACCTCCTTCTGTCCGCAGGGGCTGTTCAGTTTTGCCGTTGAAACCATTATAGCGGATTTGGACAAAGGTTTCAACTGAAGCAGGGAAAGCAGAAGCCGGCGGAGGAACGGAAGAAGGTCTTGACTTAAAGCGGACTCTAAGCTGTATCATATCCCGGCGGACAAACAAAACCGTTTGAATATCACGGCAGGCACAGGGCCTGCACAGGAGGATCTGCATGCAAAAATGGATTCGCGCGCGTTATCTGCCCGGTATTCCCCTGGGGAAAGACGGCAGGCGGGTAACCGCAGGAAAGGAACATATCGCTCTTTCCCGCAGGACGGCGGGAGAAGGAATGGTGCTGCTCAAGAACGAAGGCGTGCTGCCGCTCCGGCAGGGATGCAGGGTGGCGCTTTTCGGCAAGGCTTCCGCGGACTATGTCAAGGGAGGCGGAGGCAGCGGAGACGTGACCACAGCCTATGTCCGTGATCTTTTCGACGGCTTTTTTGAGGTGATCGGGGAACAGGCGGTTTATCCCGGCACCGTACAGTTTTACCGGGACTATACGGCCTCGCAATACGCGGAACACTGGGCGCCGGGGATGGTGGCGGAACCGGCTGTGCCGGCGGAACTGCTCCGGGACGCCCGGGCATTCACGGATACCGCCGTGATCTCCATCAGCCGTTTCTCCGGCGAGGACTGGGACCGGAAATCCGAGCGGGCGAAGATTACCCGGAAGGAATCGGTGACCGGCGACGCAGTGAGCATGAGCGACGTGCTGTTCGAGCGGGGAGACTTTTATCTTTCCGACGCGGAACGGCGGATGGTGGAAGCGGTCAGCGAAACCTTCGATAAGGTGATTGTGGTGCTGAATACCGGCGGCATGATGGAAACCGCCTGCTTCCGGAGCAATCCCCGGATCCAGGGACTCCTGCTGGCTTTCCAGGGCGGCATGGAGGGCGCCTGCGCCGCGGCAGAACTGCTTGCGGGGGTGAAATCCCCCAGCGGCAAACTGCCGGACACCCTGGCGGAGGAACTGGACGATTACCCCGGCTGCGTTGATTTCTATGACAGCGACGATTATGTCAATTATACAGAAGATATCTATGTCGGGTACCGGTATTTTGAAACAATTGCCGGAGCGGCAGACCGGGTGGTGTATCCCTTCGGATTCGGCCTCAGCTATACCCGCTTCTCCCTGACCCGGCAGCGGGTGAGCTTTACGGACGAGGAAGCGGAGATCCGGGTGCTGGTGACCAACGAGGGCGGATTCCCGGGACGGGAGGTCGTCCAGGTGTATTTCAGCGCACCCCAGGGCCTGCTGGGAAAACCGGCGAAGGAACTGGCAGGATACCGGAAGACAAGACTGCTGGCGCCCGGCGAATCGGAGGAGACGGTGATCCGCTTCCCCCTTTCTCAGATGGCCAGCTATGATGACCTGGGCAGGATTGCACGTTCCGCCCGGGTGCTGGAAAAAGGTGAATACCGGTTCTTTATCGGAACCAGCGTACGGGACGGCAGCTGGGCCGGGCAGACCTGGGTGCTGACGGAAAACCGCATAACGGAGCAGCTGACAGCGCGCATGGCGCCCACAAACCTGGAAAAGCGGCTGAGGGCAGACGGAAGCTATGAGGAACTGCCTACAGGCCCCTGTAACGACTTCAATTACACCGCCCTGACCCCCATGACGCCGGAGACGATCTTTGCCAATCCGGAAACCCGGGCGATTCCCCGGATCAGCCATATGGGGCGGAAGGACGGCATGAAGCTGCAGGACGTGGCGGACGGAAAGATGACCCTGGAGGCGTTTGCCGCGGCACTGCCGGATGAAGATCTGGCCGCCCTTCTGGGAGGACAGCCCAATGTGGGCCTGGCAAATACCTACGGATACGGCAACAACCCGGTGTACGGCATTCCCAATATCATGACCGCGGACGGCCCCGCGGGGATCCGGTTCCATGAAGGTCTGGGCGTTACCACCACCGCGTTCCCCTGCGCTACACTGCTGGCGGCAACCTGGGATCCGGAACTGTGCGGCGAGGTTGGTTCCGCAGCCGCGCGGGAAGCCAAGGAAAACAACATCATGGTCTGGCTAGCTCCTGGAGTGAACATTCACCGCAATCCGCTGTGCGGCCGGAACTTTGAATACTATTCCGAGGATCCGCTGCTGGCAGGCAAACAGGCAGCGGGCCTGATCCGGGGCGTGCAGGCGGAGCATATCGCGGCAACGCCGAAGCATTTCGCCCTGAACAACAAGGAGACCAACCGCCGCAACTGTGACGCCAGGGTTTCCGAACGGGCCATCCGGGAAATTTACCTCAGGCAGTTTGAAATTGTAGTCAAGGAATCCCACCCCTGGTCCCTGATGTCCAGCTACAACATCGTGAACGGCCACCGGGCCAGCGAGAACAAGGATTTGCTGACCGGTATCCTCCGGGAGGAATGGGGCTTTGACGGTATGGTGACCACCGACTGGTGGACCCTGGGAGAACATTACAAGGAAACGGCTGCCGGCAACGACATGAAGATGGCGACAGGCTTTCCGGAAAGACTGCTGGAGGCGCTGGGAAAAGGCGTGCTGACGCGGGAGGAAATGGAAAAAGCCGCGGTGAACATTCTGCGGCTGATCCTGAGGATTGACTGAGTCAGGCCAGCGGGATTCATGGTGAAAACCAGGATAGTTTATTGTACAAAAACAAATAATATGATATAGTCTATATAAGGCAAGGGAGTCAGATTGATTCCTTTGTCTTTTTGTTACCGGAGGAAAGGTTTTCAATGGCACTGAGATTTACATGGACAGACGGAAATGACAAGGCTTTCAGGGACTTTTATCTGATCACGGAAGCATATTACAGCCGGATTGCCGGCGGGGAGGAGAACCGGCGGCAGTTTATTCCGTACAACCTGTCTTCCGCGGTTGAGGACGTGCTGCTGGTTTATCAGAACAATGTTCCGGTGGCCTGCGCGGGACTGAAGCACTATTCAGATACAGAAGCTGAAATCAAACGGGTCTGGGTGGAGCCGGCATGCAGGGGACACCGGATCGCTACCCTGATGATGGCCATTCTGGAAGATAAGGCAAAAGCGAAGGGCTACAGGCGGACGGTGCTGCAGACCCGGGAAATTATGAAGGACGCCGTCAGGCTTTACACCAAACGGGGATATCAGAGAACAGAAAACTACCCGCCGTATGACAAACTGGAGGGCGCGGTATGCTTCGCGAAGGAGTTGTAAACTGATATCACAGGGCGCTTCGGCACTCTTTTTTGCTGTCGTTTTGCGCGGCAGGATGGTATAATGATGCCACTTCGGGACCGTTGAGAAAAACCATACAGGAGAAAAAACATGACGATCTATATTGACGCGGACGCCTGCCCGGTAACCAGGATTGCCGAGAGGATTGCGAAGGATCATGGTATACCGGTCACGCTGCTGTGTGATACCAACCATCTGCTGACATCGGATTACAGCACGGTGCGGACTATCGGAGCCGGTGCGGACGCGGTGGATCTGGCGCTGATCAACCTCTGCCGACGCGGGGATATTGTTATCACGCAGGATTACGGAGTGGCGGCTCTGGCTCTGGGAAAGGGCGCAAAGGTGATTCACCAGAGCGGCATGCGGTATACGGATGACAACATAGACCGACTGCTGATGGAACGGCACCTGGCAAAGAAAGCAAGGCGCAGCGGCAGACACCATCTGAAAGGTCCAGCAAAACGCACGGAGGAGGATGACCGGCATTTTGCGGAGAGCTTTGAAGAGATGATCCTGGAAAACATAAGCGCCCGGGATGATCACTCAACGGAAAATGCCCCTGATATAAACTGATTTTTTTCCAACCTTTTTCCTGAAAGCGTGTCTATACAGGTGAAAGCTTTCAAAAAATGACTGCAGTCCGGAAAGGAGAACCCTGTGAAGAGATCTGAAGCGGAAAGAATCCTGGAACCCTGGGTGAAGCCGGTGCTCGGATTCGCGCTGAAACGGTGCAAAACTCCGGAAGACGCAGAGGATCTTTCCCAGGAGATTATCCTGAAAGTTTACAGGGCGCTTCTGCTGCGTGACGACGTGGAAGACGCAGGGAAATACATCTGGACTGTGGCGCACAATGCTCTCTGCAACTATTACCGGAGCGCGTCAAGGAGCATGATCGGCGTTCCGGTGGAGACCTTGGCAGATCTCCCGGCGGAAACCGCGGAGGACGCAGGGGAAACGGCAGAGGCAGTGGATCGCCTGAAGCAGGAGATTGCCTATCTGTCCGGAATGCAGCGGAAGATTGTGATCGCCTACTACATCGACCGCAAAAAACAGGAACAGATTGCCAGAGAGCTGGGTATTCCCGCGGGGACTGTGAAATGGCACCTGTTCGAGGCGAAGAAGGAACTGAAGAAAGGAATGGAAAAAATGAGAGAAGCAAGCGACCTGAAATATAATCCTGTGAAGTTTTCCATGTACGGCATCAACGGCAGCAGCGGCACAAAGGATATCTATGATATGTTCAGCAGTACGCTGGTACAGAATCTTTGCTATACCGTGAAGGAAACATGGAAAACCGTCAATGAGATCGCGGATGACCTGGGCGTTTCCCCGGTTTATGTAGAAGGTGAGGCAGCCCGGCTGGAAGAATACGGCTTTCTGAACAGGAAGGGCGGCAAGTACCTGGCCAATTTCCTTCTGGAGGAACCGAGCATGGATTTCCTGCGCCTGGAGGACAAAACCTACAGGGCCGCGGCAGACCTTTTTGCGGATGAACTTTATACCCGGCTGACCGAGAGCGGCATCCTGGAGTCTCCGGCAATTGCAAGCAAATGGAAAGCGGACCGGAACTTCCTGCTGTGGGCACTGATTCCGTATATCGCGGCCTGTTCCGGGGAAAAAACGCAGGTAGAAAAGATCTCCTTTGAGGAAGCGGCAACTATCCGGAAAGACGGCGGAACAAATATTTTCTATGCCCAGATCCGGGATTCCGTGCCGGAAGGCTATGGACTGATGCAGAACTGGTTCGGTCCCTGCTGGAACGGGAACGGAAAACATATCCTGTGGCAGGTTGGCAGTGAATGGTCGGAAAATCTACGGGAACGCATTGTGAGCTACGAGGGAGAAGAAAACAGAATCCTCGCACTGTATGAGCGTGAACAGGAGGAAAAACTTTCCCTGGACGATTATGCCTGGCTGGCTGAGCGGGGACAGATTGTTCCGGACAGCGAAGGCCGGGCGGAATGGCAGATTGTGGTGCTGAAGAATCAGCGGATCCGGGAAGATCTGCTGGACATTGGTATAAAGATCCGGGAAGAAAATGAAGCGGAGTTCAGGAAACTGAGAGAAACATACACCAAGGCTGCTTTACAGGATCTGCCTGCACAGATGAAAAAGATGAAGCAATATGAGCTGCAGTACCTGTTCTGCTCTGACGGGCGATTCATCTATCAGTGCCTGAAGAACCTGGTGGACAGCGGGAAACTGACGCCTCCGCAGGAAAAACAGCGGAAAGCAATGTCCACGCTGCTGATCCCCTGCTGAAAAACTGCAAAAAAGTGTTGACACGGTGCAACGCCCTGTAGTATAGTCTGTCCAATATATCAGAAAGGAGCTCTTCCACGATGAAGTACGGATACCTGGCTCTGGCCCTGCTGCTTGCGAACACGCTGAAGCTTGTCCGTGCTATTCTGCTGTGCCAATACAGAGATAAGGGAAGAGTTATCCGGTAAGATCATACCTGTTAACCAGCCGCTTATCTCAGACAGATAAGCGGCTTATTTTATATTCAAAGGAGGTCAGAAAGATGACAAACTTCGACAGGGTGAAAGGCTACTACAGGGTTTTTGACGAAAAGAACCGGCTGGTCAACAGCGGCAGCGGTAAGCTGGAATACATGATGAGCATGGATCTGCTCAAACACTGGCTGCCTGAAAACGGAAAAATCCTGGATCTGGGCGGCGGCGCGGGAGCCTATTCCTTCCCGCTGGCGGCGGAAGGATATAAGGTAACCCTGGCTGACCTGTCGGAGGAACTGATCCGGCAGGCGGAGGAGCAGAATGAGCAGACTGACTATCCTGTGACCTGCAATGTGGTCAATGCCGTCGATCTGAGTCAGTATCATGACCGTGAATTTGACGCAGTCCTCCTGATGGGTCCTTTGTATCATTTGCTGGAGAAATCCGAACGGGATCAGTGCATCGCTGAGGTGAACAGGGTGCTAAAACCCGGCGGAATTGTATTTGCGACATTCCTGCCTTATCTGACCGGAAGCATCGGCGTCGTGGATCGGTTCTTCGGTCATCCGGAACAGGTAAACGCCGAAACCATCAGGGAGGTATTCCGATCCGGACGGTTCAATAATCTGGCGAATGCCGGATTCCAGGAAGGGTATTATCCGACCTCAGAAGAGATTGAGGAACTGTTCCGGTCCCACGGGTTTGACAAACAGCAGATCCGGTCCATCCGCGGATTCGGCTGGGAGCGGGAAGAGGTGCTTTTCCGCGTACAGGCGAAAGTTCCGGAAATATTCGACGTCATGATCGACATGATCAACGCGACCGCAGAGGATAAGGCTATTGTTGAAACCTGCGGGCACGCAGTATATGTGGGCAGGAAGGCATAAACACAGAGGCAGGGAGCTGATCTCCCCGTCGTTTTTTTGCAGACGCAAGCTTTTAACATGCCGGTATTTCCCTTTCCCGGGAGGGATTCCACTGCATGGCGAAGAGAGGGGAAAGACCGTTTCTGTTATGCTTTGAATTCACGGATGGAACCGAAGAGCAGGGTAAGCCTGTCAATATCCTTTTCCGTATGGAAATGACCGGCATACCAGTGCTTATAGGTCAGGCGGCTTTCAATACTGTCCAGCCAGATTTCGGTGGATTTGTCCACCAGACGCTGGTCAATCGAGGCGAGGAAAACCTCCGTGGGAACGTATTTAAGCGGCGTGGTGTGGGACAGTACCGCATCCACCTTCCAGTCCCGGGCGGCCAGGGCGGTTTCCACCTTCTGCCTGACGGCCGGGGAGGGCTGCTCATCCGCCCACCAGCCCCAACCTTTGGCCAGGCGGTAGAACTTATCCACGCTGTAGGCCCCGCCGATGACGACCGTCTGAATTCCGCCCAGATCGTAGACTTCTCCGTCCATGGCAAAGATCAGATTCGGGAAGTCATCCTCCACATAGACTTTGCCGCCGTGCCAGTCAACGACGCGATAGGAGGGAAGGGTGGCCGGACGCATCTCATGATTGCCATGGATGGAAAAGACAGTGATCGGCAGGTCGGAAACGCTGCGCTTGCTGTTCTGATCCCGCTGGCCGCCGAAGAAATTGAAACCGGCGTCACCCAGGATGATCATGATATCCTCCCGGGAGGTTTCAAACCGCTGGCAGAAAGCGTAAAGTCTGCTGAAATCGCCGTGCGTGTCTCCGGTGATGTAAATCATATCCTTCTCACCTCCTCTTCTGTGGGTGTGCTGAAAGTCCGGTAATCTCTATAAACAGTATATCATGAAAGAAAGAAACTGTCCTGAAATACGCGGTATACGGCGTGAAAAAACCGAACCTGGAGCAGGTTCGGTTGCAGGCAATCAGCTTTTGATGATCTCCTGCACCTCGTGGAGGTCGGAAATGATGTAGTCGATATTGTAGCCGGGCCGGGCGGAAAGGTGATCCGGGTTATACCAGCAGGTTCTGATGCCGGCATTGTTGCCGCCGCGAATATCGCTGGTCAGTGAATCACCGATGATCAGGACTTTTGAAAGATCTGTCGGCCTGATGGCATCAAACACAGCATCAAAAAAAGCCATATTGGGTTTTTCGGCGCCTACGCCTTCCGAAAGGAAGGCACCGTCCAGCAGGTCTTTCAGACCGGATGCTGTCAGTTTTTTGTTCTGGGCGGTCACAGTTCCGTTGGTGACCGCGTACTGCTTTACCCTTCCGCGGAGAGACCGGACGATATTGAGACTGTCATCCCGGAAGACAATGGTGTCGCCGAGGGCAAGCTGATACCGGTCGTTGAATGCCGGAGCCAGGGCGGCGGAAATACCGATTTCGGAGAAAAACTGCTCAAACCGGCCGACCAGGATCTGAGGCTTGGTGAGCTCGTTCCGCTCCAGCCGCTGCCAGAAAACTTCGTTGATCTGTGAGTAGCGGCGAACCATCTCATCCGTGCATTCGCCCAGGGAGAACTCCCGGAACAGGGCCTGGACAGCAGCTTTTTCAGCAGCCCTGAAATCCAGAAGAGTGCCGTCCACATCCCAGAGAATGGTTGTGAAATTCATGCCGTGAACCTCATTCAGCTTTTTCCGCGACGCAGAACATGTTGACCCAGCTCTCATCCTGACGATCAGGACGGGCGTCACGGGTCAGCCACATGTCCGTGATCCGGAATCCGCCGGCAGTTTCTGTCAGGGCGCGGAGGGATTTCTCTGTGAAGTCGGAAAAGAGCCTGCCGTTTTTCTCCCGCTCTTCTTCTCCGTATTTGAAGGAGGCATAAAAGACGCCGCCGGGCTTCAGGGCGCGGTGAATCCTGCAAAAGATGCCGGGCAGGTCGGCCTTGCATACGTGCAGCAGGGAAGCGCAGGCCCAGACCGCGTCAAAAGCATCTGTATAATCCAGCTCTTCAAAAAACATATGCCGGACGGGGCAGCCGACACGCTCGCGCGTGAAGTCACACAGCTCCTTGCAGCCGTCCACGGCCAGCACCTGATATCCCTTCTGTGTAAAATACAGAGAGGCCTTTCCTGCACCGCAGCCGAGATCCAGGATGCGGCCGCCCGGGACAACCTGCTCCAGGAAACGGCTGTAATGCAGAGTCATATCCACGTCCGCTGTGCGGGCGATGAATTCCGCAGTGTGATCCTGATACCATTTCAGGGAATCGTTCTGATTCATGGGTTCATCTCCTGAAAGTGAAGTGTTTACCGGCAGATGATAGCACAGAGAAAGCCCCGGTGCCACATTTTTCTTCGTCAATCCTTACGGACGAGGATATCCCATTCCCCGAAAGCATCACCGGTACAGAGTTCAAAGCCGGGATCGAAGCTGTAGCCTTCCGGGACTTTGAGCAGCTGGACGTGGTAGTTTTCCACCGGGGCGATGAAGCTGATCAGGCCGTTTTCATCGGCAATCTGCAGGGTGCAGGCGACGTCCGTGCAGAAGTTTGCCTTTACATCCGGCACGGGGGAGCCGTACTGGTCAATGAAATGCAGGAGATAGGCTTCCGATTGTGCGGCCTTTGGCTCTTCATCCTCCGCATATTCCCAGCTGATGCCGGGAGCGTCTTCACGGAACCAGTCTGTGTATTCATCAACGGCTTTTTCATCAGGGAACAAAAGGATGAAAACAAAATTATCATCTGTTGTGCGGGACTCAAAAGAACCCATCACGACACGATGACCGTAAGACAACAGGTTCATAGGTTGTTCATAAACATAGACATTCCGGTCCGGATCCAGCAGGGAAGATAGCGCATGCAGTGATTTATCGGTATCGGTCTGAGTAAAATAGCACATATCGGCAGGCTGCGTTTCAGGAGATATTTCAAAACGAAGCCGGGCGATATCGTCGGGAATAATGTAGCCGAATTCGACATTGCTGTCATCGTCATTATAACGGATGGCGACCTTTCGGGCACTTTCATTCTCCACATAATATGCGAAGGTTCCGGAAACCGGGAAAGCACAGGTGGACGCTTTCATGGGGATATAATTCAGGATTCTGGATTTGGTGTAATCATCACCCACAAAGGTATCCAGCACCCGGGCCAATTCCTCCGCACTTTCAAACGCATTGCTGTGCATGAAACACAGATTGCCGAAACGGTCTATCACCACGGTCTGCGGAAGCCGGAAAACCCCGAGATACTCGTTCAGCCCTGTACCGGCGGTTTTGCCCATGGGAAAGGGAACTTTGTTTTCAATACGGATTTCCGCAATATCCAGGAGGGTGTCATCCGGTTCAAAATCCAGACCGATGAACGCCACCCGGTCTCCATACTGATTGTATAATTCGTTCAGAAGCGGCAGTTCACGGATACAGGGACCACACCAGGAGGCGAAGAAGTTAATCAGCACTGCTTCGTGATCCTTCAGTGCCTCGGACAGCGTAAACTCATTCTTTTTTGTGTCCTTCACCGTGAAGTCCGGAAAAGGTTCGCCCAGAACGTCGGGTTCACCTTCGCCAAAGAGACGATGGAGAGGATCCTCTGCCCAGGCAGCAGCAAGCATGGAGGAAAGGAGCAGGACGGCCAGCAGGAAAATCAGTGCTTTTTTCATTGTGGTGTTCTCCTTTGTGAAGATGCAGAACTGATGGGTTCATTTCTGCAGATAATATACCACAGACGATGCATCAATTGCAAAGAAAAACGAGTTGTACGAACAATGAAACAAAGAGACAGCTTTGCTGTCCCTTTGATATTATTCAGATCACTTACACATTCCCCGGATAGACGTAAAGCAAATGCTTCCGGGCGGCCTGGACCAGGGAACAGATGGTGGTGACGTCGGTGGGACTCCTGTCTGTCATGCGGTGGCGGGGGAAGAAGCGGGTAACATGCAGCGGAATTTCCCGGCCCTGTTTACCGCCCTGAACGTTCTTCAGGCCTGCAACCCATGCGGCGAGAGCAGTTATTTCGTCTTCATTGTCGTTTTCCCCGGGAACGATGAGGGTGGTCAGTTCCACATGGCAGCGTTTCACGGCTTCCTGAATAAAGCTCATCACTGTCTGACGGTCTCCGCCGAGGACCTCCCTGTAATACCGGTCTGTAAACCCTTTCAGGTCGATGTTCATCGCATCGATATACGGAAGAAGCTGGTTAAGAATATCAAGGTTCGCGGTACCGTTGGTGACCATGACATTGAGCATCCTGTTCCGATGTACCAGCCGTGCGGTATCCCGGACATATTCCCAGCAGACCAGTGGTTCGTTATAGGTGAAGGCCACACCGATATTCCTGCTGGGAATATAGTAGGTGGCAAGATCAGCCAGCCGTTCGGGGGACATGGTCTCCGTTTTTACCGCAAACCCGTCCGGACCGTCTCTCTGGGCAATTTCATGATTCTGGCAGAAAGGACAACGGAGGTTGCAGCCCAGACTGCCGACGGACAGGATCATACTGCCCGGATGAAACTGGTTGAGCGGTTTTTTCTCAATCGGGTCCAGGGCAAGCGAAGAGATACGGCCGTAATACAGCGGCTCCACTCTTCCGTTTTTTGCCGCACGCGCGCCGCAGGGACCGGCCTGACCTTCCTGCAGTTCACAGTGCCTGAAACAAACATTGCAAAAAGCCATATTCCATACCGTCCTGTCAGTAATGCCGAACTACTTCAAAACGCTCCAGGGTGACGGGTTCATCCTTTCGGATGCCGCCTTTCCGCCGGGCAATATCTACCTGCTCCTCCACAGTGTCCACGCCGTCCAGATCCGGCAGCAGCAGGCCGCGACGGGAGCCGCTGCTGACAATAACGCCATAGCGGCGGACATCCAGGTCATCCGTGCTGCTGATTTTTTCCGGAGCGGAAAGGACATCCACATTGATTTCCAGCCATATCAGCTCCTCCGGTCCGATGGGATCAAACCGGGGATCCCGGGTGGACGCGCTGACCGCATTGCTGATAATTTCCTTCGCGATGTTTTCCCGGGTCGGCAGGAAGGTTCCGATACATCCCCGGAGTTTTCCTTCCTTATGGATGGAAACAAACACGCCGGCCCGGTTCTGTCTCATTTCATTCGTAATCCAGTCAGGAACCTCCGGGATTTTCCGGTCCAGCACCCAGGATTCCACAGTTTGCCGGGCCAGACGGACAAAGGGATCTTCCGCCTCGCGGCGCAGGCGGAGTTTTTCCTCCTGTGCCGCATGGTACAAATCCAGGAAATGCCTGTTTTCATCCGGAACGCCGGGATGGAAGGAACAGACGCCGTACCCGACGCCGGTGATATCTTCGTGGGAATAAACCTTTGCTTCCACTGCCAGTCCATCCAGCGCGCCGGCCATAATGACAAAAGAGCGATGGCCGCATTCGGCAGCTTTGTCACAGAAGGTTTCCTCAAACTCCAGCATTTCTCCGAAGGCTGCACGGCCGGCAACGTCCATGATCCGGGCGTCGTATTCTGGCCCCTCACTGGCAAAGCCGTAGGGACCGTAAGACTGCAGCTTGTGGGACAGGTCTCCGCTGGCGATGAGGACGGCATTGCGGCCGGTCTGCTCCACAGCCCGGCGGAGCAGCATGCCGAAAGCATAATGATCCGCCAGGGAAAGACCGGAAAGACCGATCCGGACCAGACGGTAATCCGTATACAGCTGATCCACAAAATACAGCGGCACCATGGTGCCGTGATCCAGACGCCTGTCCCGTTCCCCCAGTGTGCCGGCCGGGAAATTTTCATCCTTCGCCAGGCGGCAGAGTGTTTGAACCAGTTCCGCGTCATAGCGTTTCCGGAAACTGATTTCCGGTGCCCGGAAATTGCCGAAATCCCCGGAAGCCTGTTCGCCGGGAGATATATGAAAATAGTCGGCATAGAGTACGCTGTGAGGACTGGTGACAATAATGGTTTCCGGCTGCAGGAAGGCGATTTCCGCAGCGACAGACTGATAGGCCTGAATGGTTTTCAGGACCTGTTTCTCACTGCCTCTTCCCACCCGGGGAATGATCATCGGGGGATGCGGAACCATATAGGCTGCGGCAATGGACACAGGAACACCTCCTTTTCCGACTGCTGCCTGTGTATGAACCTGTGTGTAAAACGGAATGCATCCCATATAACTTCTGCGGCAGCAGGTGCGTTCCCTTCCGCCTGAAGAGGGAAAACAGAACAATCAGCAGAAAAAACCGTTGAGATACAAAAGGAGAAAAAGGATAAAAAAGCCCCGGACGTTCAGTCCGGAGCAGGGTGCTGATGGTATAGCTGTCAGCGACTGCGGTCAGCTGTTCCAGCTTTCAGCCTTCGGCGCGGTGAAGTCGTCCTTGTCTTCCTCTTCATCACGGGAGGCGTATTCCCGGTTTTTTCTGCCGGAGTAATACCAGATCAGGCCGATGATGATGCCGATGATGAAGCTTTTCATGGTGAACAGTTCGCTAAAGATACCGGATGCGATATTCACCAGAAGGCCGAACACAGGAATAACAATCATGACGGCTGCGAAGATCAGCCCTGCGGCGATAAGGGTGACAGCACATCCGCCTATCAACAGTGCGAGCAGGCCATTAATAAAACCGCCATGCAGTCCCCTGTGTCCATTCATCCGGCCACGAGGACCCATATTCATCCAAATCATTTTACAGATCCTCCTTTACATCATTCGGCTGGGAATCATTTCCCTTACCGTGATGCAAGAATAACACGGGCCGGGAAGGAGAAACAGAACCCAAAGGGAGAAATACCGGGGGTTATTTTTCCGTATGACGCGATGCTGCAAAGCCATATGCCGAAGGAAAGGGATCATGAAGGACCGGCTGAAAACAGACTATTGTACAGGAAATACCTGTGCCGTATAATGATACCAATCTATTAAAACGGGAGGAGAAACAATGAATAAGACCTCCATCCAGAACGGTACAGAAGAAAAGGAAGTTTCCCGTGAAAAAGTGATTGTCAGAACCAGCATCATCGGGATTATTGCCAATGTCCTGCTGGCGGCGTTCAAGGCGGCGGTGGGCCTGCTGAGCCACTCCATCGCGGTTATTCTGGACGCGGTGAACAATATCTCCGACGCCGGAAGTTCCGTAATCACGATTGTCGGTGCCAAGCTGGCAGGCAGGGAGCCGGATAAGAAACATCCGTTCGGATACGGCCGGATTGAATATCTGAGCGCCATGATTATATCCGTCATCGTGCTGTATGCCGGTATTACCTCCCTGGTGGAATCCATCCGGAAGATCATTAATCCGGAAACCCCGGATTATTCTGCTGTTTCCCTGATCATCATCGGGACAGCCGTAGCGGTGAAGTTCTTCCTGGGCAGATATGTCAAGGCTACAGGGGAAAAAGTCAATTCTGATTCGCTGATCAATTCCGGGGAAGACGCCCGCCTGGACGCGGTCATCTCCGCCTCCACGCTGCTGGCCGCGGCTATATTCCTGATTTTCCACATCTCGCTGGAAGCCTGGCTGGGCGCACTGATTTCCCTGGTGATTATTAAATCCGGCCTGGAGATGCTGAAGGACACCATTTCACGGATCCTTGGTGAGGGAAACGATCCTGAACTGGCCAAGAGCATCAAACAGACGGTCCGGAGTTTTCCGGATGTTCAGGGTGCATATGACCTGGTGCTGCACAATTACGGACCGGAAGCCTGGAACGGTTCCATTCACATTGAAATTCCGGATACCTATTCCGCGGACAGGCTGGACGCCCTGATCCGGGATATTGAGGAAACGGTGTACCGGAAGCATAATGTGATCCTGACTGCCGTGGGCGTTTACTCCATGAACACGAAAGATCAGTTCATTACCGAAACGCGGAAGAAAGTGCAGAGCATTGTGCTGGCTCATGAGTTTGTAAAGGGCATGCACGGTTTCTATCTTGACCGTGAAAACAAGCATATGCGTTTTGACACGGTGATCAGCTTTGACGCCAGGGACCGCAGTGCTGTTTATCAGCAGATTGTGGCGGACGTGCAGGCGGCTTTCCCGGAATATGAACTCCGGATCGCCATGGACCTGGACTTCTCGTAAGGCAGGAGACGGATATGGAGTGCATCATCAGGAAGATGACCCGGGAAGACTGCGATGCGGCGGCTCATGTAATTGCTGTTTGCTGGAAGGAAACCTACCAGGGAATTATTCCGGAGGAAGAACTGGACAGAACCGATGAGCAGACTATTGCAGAGAACAGCCGGAAGCATTTTCCGGAGGACAACCACCAGTTTGTTCTGGAGACGGACGGTATCATCGCAGGCTATATGAATGCAGGCCTGACCGATGATAAGGAATATGAGCATTGCGGGGAGATCCACGCAATCTACATCCTGAAGGAATACAAAGGCAAAGGCTTTGGCAGGAAGATGATCGAGGCCGGCACAGCGGAACTGAAGACCCTGGGCTGCGACAGGATGCTGATCGGCTGCCTGGCGGGAAATCCTTCCAACAGCTTTTACGAACACCTCGGCGGGAGAAAGATCAAAACCAGAATCTACGAGAGACTTGGCCTGCCTGAAAACGTATACTTTTTTGAAAGGATCTGAAAAAATGAACCTGAAGGATACGGAACGCTTCATCAGCAGGCGGAAAGTGGGTTTTGTCTGCTCTGTGGACGAAGAGGGATATCCCAATGTCAAGGCTATGCTGAAACCCAGAAAGCGGAACGGCCTGAAGGAATTCTGGTTTTCCACCAACACCTCCTCCCTGCGGGTGAGACAGTACAGGGAGAATCCCCGGGCGAGCATCTACTTTTACCGCAAGGGGCTGATCCGGTACGAGGGTGTGATGCTCAGGGGCACCATGGAGGTGCTGACGGACCAGGCAACCAGGAACATGATCTGGCGGAAAGGGGACAGCGTCTTCTACAAACAGGGCGTGACTGATCCGGACTACTGCGTCCTGAAATTCACCGCGGAAAGCGGAAGATACTACCGGGACCTGAAAACGGAAAGCTTCAGGGTGGAGTGAATGAAAAGAACGGAGCGGTTCGCAACAGACGAACCGCTCCGTTACGCGTATACAAACTGCAGTCAGAAAGCTGATAACATATACTTAATGCGGACCGCAGGGACAATAAGTCCGGATGTTGACGTTATAGGTTTCAGACCGGCTTTTGCCGCATTTGTTGCATGTGGCTGTGACAGTGACCTTATAGAACTCATGGATATGAACATGAGCGCCGCTCTGATAATAGCAGCTGCCGCTGTATACGGGTTCGTCTTTCCATTCAAAACGATTCGAAACTGTTATATCTTTGGTATGGGAGCAGGGGTTGGATACGGCAAAACAAGTGCAGACAGCTGTACAAAGAAGGATCACAGCACAAAAGAAAGCAATCAATTTCTTCATAGATCAGACCTCCTGTTGTAAATCAATATGATGCTGCCGACAACGCACAGAGCATACACAAAAAAGCATTCTCTGACTACCCAATCTGCATAAATGGTTAGTTAATCTGCACTATTGGAGCACCAATAATCAAATCAATCATGGGATTGCTCATTCCTTGTGATCGCAAAAAAACAGGCAGCGCCGGAACGCTGCCTGAGGGGAAAGGGAAGGATGAAAAAACATCCGGCCGTGCCGGAATCCCGATATACAGGATTCCTTCCGGCAGGGACAGCATAAATCCTGATCCTTAAACAGACCTTAAGGAGAAAGCTTTACAGATAAAAGTTGTGATACGTGCGCATGGAATGATATAATCCGATTAATGAGAAAAAACTGTGAGAGATCGGCTCACACAGTGAAGACAAAGGAGAAAAACAAATGATCGCTAATACACCGCCCATGGGGTGGAACAGCTGGGATTGCTACGGAGCTGCCGTTACGGAGGAAATTGTCCGGAAAAATGCTGAATATATGGCGGAACACCTGAAACCTTTTGGCTGGGAATATATTGTGGTGGATATCCAGTGGTCCAGCCCGGACGCGACGGGTCATGCCTATCAGCCTTTTTCTGACCTGGAGATGGATGAATACGGCCGGCTGATTCCCGCGGTGAACCGGTTTCCGAGCGCGGCAGACGGAAAAGGATTCCGTCCGCTGGCGGACTATATCCACTCCCTGGGACTGAAATTCGGTATCCATATCATGCGGGGAATGCCCCGGATGGCGGCGCATCGGCGGATGCCGATCGAAGAAAGCAAATATACCTGTGATACTGCGGCCAATCCTCATTCCATCTGCCTGTGGAATCCGGATATGTACGGTCTCCGGTGTGAACTGCCGCAGGCAGCAGCTTATTATGACAGCATCTTCCGTCTTTACGCCTCCTGGGGAGTGGACTTCATTAAGTGCGACGATATCGCACGCGAGTATCCGCACTGCAGACGGGAAATTGAGCTGATCTCGGAAGCATGCCGGAAAAGCGGAAGGGATATGGTACTTTCCCTTTCTCCGGGACCGGCACCGGTGGAACAGGCGGAGCACCTGAAGAAATACGCGAATATGTGGCGCATTACAGATGACTTCTGGGATGAATGGCGGCTGCTGAAAGCGATGTTTGAACGCGCTGAAAAATGGTGCGTGCATGCGGCTCCCGGACACTGGCCGGACGCGGATATGCTGCCGGTGGGCGCACTGCGGCAGTGTGACAGTCCGGACAATTGGACCGGGTTCACAGAGGCGGAGCAGCGGACCATGATGACGCTGTGGTGCATGATGAGATCTCCGCTGATGATCGGCGGTGAGCTGACTAAAAATGACACCTTCACGCTGGATCTTCTGACCCGGCAGGAGGTGCTGGAAATCGAAAAGGTGACCTGGTGTGCTCATCCGCTGCGTACAACGGAGGAGGAAAGTATATGGATTGCACCACGGCAGGACGGTAAAGGACTGTACGCGGCGCTGTTTAACCTGAGCAACAAAAAACGGACAGTGACCCTGCATACGGAAGAAGCAGGTCTTCCTGAACTGACGGGAAAGGAACTTTGGTCCGGCAGGGAAATCAAAAAAGCCAGGCAGCTCCGCGCAGTGCTGGCGCCCCATGACGCTGCTGTCTGGAAAGTGGAACGCTTACTCCGTTGACAGAAAACAACCGAACAGAAGCCAAGCCCGGCAAAACTGCCGGGTTTGGCTTTTTTCCTGCAAGAAAGGAAAAGCGCCGCCTTTGCAGGCGGCGCAGGCATAAAACGGGTCAGATATCATCAGTGTTCTGGGTTTCGGGAGCAGCCGGAGCCTGAGACTGATTCCAGGGCTGAGCCGGAGCAAAATTGTCAAAGCGTCCGTGACGGCCGCCGAAGCCAAAATCGCTGTTCCGTGCATTATTGTCCATGCCGGAATCCATTCCGTCGTTCATACCGCGGCCGAAGCCTTTGCCACCGCGTCCGCCCCTGGAACCGCGGCCAAAGCCGGTCCCATTCTGCGGCTGGAGGGTCAGCTGTTCAGCATAGTACTTCAGGATCAAATCGGCCTGCTCCTGGGTCAGGGAACCGTCAGCCACAAAGCTGTCCAGTTCCTCCTTCAGGCTGGTCAGGATAGAAAGCTTACGGCTTTCCGTTTTTGCCTTGTTCCAGGCTTCCAGGGCTTCATTCAGGGCTGTGCTTTCAGCCTGAGCAGCTTCCGCAGCGGCCTGGGCTTCAGTGGCAGCAGCCTTTGCGGCATCAGCAGCCGCAGTGTCTGCAGGAGTCTCAGCGGACGTTTCCGCCAGAGCAGCGACGCTCAGGCAGGCAGCCAGCATAATGGCCAGTACAAGCAGGATCGTTTTCTTATTCAACATAGGGTTCATTCTCCTTCCGGATATTTTTTATTCCCATCGGGAACAATTGCATTATCCGGGAGAAAGCTTTAATGAACCTTGAACAGGTAAAAAAAGTGAACAGAATATAAAAAAAGATCGACAGGATGCCCCGGAAGACCTGCACAAGCTACTCGACACCCGGCCAGGCGCAGACTATAATGACAAGAGCGGCGAAAACGGTGAAACCAAATGAATCCGATAAAATAATGCACACCGTTACAGCTGCGGGAGATTATACTGAACAACAGAAATGAGGCAAAACATGAGCAGTGTTAAGGAACGGTTCCTGAGATATGCACAGGTGGAAACAACCTCCTGTGAAGCGAATGCCTGCTGCCCGTCCACGCCGGGACAGAAGGTGCTGGGTGCAATGCTGGTGAACGAAATGCAGGCTATGGGTGTTACGGATGCCCGGATGGACGAGAACGGATATGTATACGGTTCCATCCCTGCAAAAGGGAAAGAAAAAGCCCCGGTCATCGGGCTGATCGCCCATATGGACACATCCGACGCGGTTCCGGGGAAAACAGTACCGCAGGTGATTCCGGAATACGATGGCGGGGTAATCCGGCTGAAAAACGGCGTGGAGATCAGCGGCTTCAGCTTTCTGCCGGAGCTGAAGGGGGAAGAGCTGATCGTAACCTCCGGAGATTCTGTGCTCGGAGCGGATGACAAAGCCGGCGTCGCGGAGATTATGACCCTGTGCGAACGGATGCTGGCCACTGACGCCCCGGACCACGGGGACATCCGGGTAGCCTTTACGCCGGATGAGGAGATCGGCCGCGGAGCGGATCTGTTTGATGTGGAAGGCTTCGGAGCGGATTTTGCCTATACCGTGGACGGCGGCAGGCTGGGCGAACTGGAATATGAATGCTTCAATGCAGCTTCCTGCATTGTACGGGTGACAGGCATCAATATTCATCCCGGCAGCGCCAAAAACCAGATGATCAACGCGGCGCTGGTTGCCATGGAGTTTGCGGGGATGCTTCCGCCCTGGGAACGGCCGGAACATACGGAAGGCTATGAAGGTTTCTATCACCTGACCGGTATGGCCGGAAATGAAGAGGCCGCAGAGCTGAAATACATTCTGCGGGATCATGACCGGGACAAGCTGGAAGCCAGGAAAGCGATGATGAACAGCGTTTGCGGGATGCTGAACCGGAAATACGGAGAAAGCACGGTCCGGGTGGAACTGAAGGATTCCTACCGGAACATGAAGGAGATTGTGGAACAGCATCCGGAAATCCTGCAGAGAGCGGAAAAGGCTTTCCGGGAAAACGGTGTGGAACCCATTGTCAAGCCCATCCGCGGAGGAACGGACGGCGCCCAGCTGTCTTTCCGAGGCCTGCCATGCCCGAACCTTTCCACCGGCGGATACAATTTCCACGGACGGAAGGAGCTGATTCCGGTGGGAGCAATGGAGAAAATGGTGGATGTACTGGCTGCACTTGTGAGCATGAAATAAAACAGCCGCATAAACGCAGAATCATGAGCTCCGGGAGAAGAAAATGACAGAGAACAGACGAAAATCCAATTTTGAACTCATGGATGAAATGGAGAAGAAACAACGTCTGCAGGCGAAGGACGAAACATATGTTGATCCGAAACCGGATGGAATACGGTATATCAGAAAAATGCACTGGATCCGGCCTGACGCGGAACTGACATTCCCGTCAGTTGCGCTGGGCGGATGGTTTGCCCTGTGGCTGACAAGTCTGATTCCGAATGCTTCCTGGCTGGGAGATATCTGCATGATCGTTGTGGGCGTCGGTGTTGTCGGAAGCATCCGGGAACTCTTTTTCAAAAAGAAAAATAACTGACCGGGCTGAAAGATTCCTGACGGACAGGAATCTTTTTTGATGAATTTACAAGGCTGTTACATCCTGTTGAAGACATTGAAACAAAGATACGGTAAGATACAGATGTAAAGGACGCCGGACAGGAAGGACAGCAACATGGATAAGATAGATGAAAAATGGTATGCGGAAGACGGCTCAGAAATAAAACGGGTGCTCAGGATTGTAACGATTATCCTGATCGCTGCGATGGCTGCCTGGGGAGTCGGCCTGTGGATGAATGAACGGCATGTACCGCAGCTGCCCGGTGAAGTGATCCTGAAGGGAAATATGAGTTTTGAGGAAGCGGAAGGGAAACTGCTGGACGACGGCTATATTCCAAGGGGTGAAGCGATCAAAGACGGAGCGGACATCCACCGGTACTATGAAAGCAGTGAGGCCTTTGGATATCAGGCCAGAGGCAGCATGCTTGCACTCATACAATCCAGAGGGAGATACTTTATATTTGATCATTATTTCCGGGAGGAGGATGGCGGGCATAACGCGGAAAACCCGGGAGATATTTTCAACGCCGTGCAGGAACAGCTGACCGGCATCATCGGGACTGCACCCAGGGAGCAGAAATCAGAAGTGTTCGGGAAAGTCTGGATCTGGAATCTGCAGGGAAAAACGGAGATAGGCATTTTTTATGGCCGGGAAGACATGGTGACAGTGAGATATGCATATATAAGGTAAATCCGGGAAAAATGCAGAATGCCGCGGAGATGCGCTCTGCGGCATTCTTTTTGAATGTAAACAAAGAAAGAGAATCCCCCTCATCCTGACAGAGATGATTTCGGGACGCCTGCAGGAAAGTTGAGAAATGGCGCCGTGTACGGTATAATGCGGAAAGAAATAAAGCGGTTGCTTTGCCAATCAAAGGAGCAAACGCCGGGGAGTGAATGAAACAATGCGCAATGTATAAAATCCCGGAAATAGTGACAAATGAATAAGGGAGGTTTATACATGAACTGGTTTGTGGAAGGATTGCAGGGAAGCGGGAAAAGTACGCTATCCCGTAAAATAGCGGAAAAGGAACCGGCGTACACGCTGATCCAGGAAGGGGATTATTCCCCGGTGGAGCTGGCCTGGTGCGCCTACCTGAACGAAGAACAGTATCAGAAAACACTGGCGAAGTATCCGGAACTGCGGGAGCAAATAAAGGAAAAGACCTACGACGAAGGTGAAAAGAAGATTGTATGCTACACGAAAATCCGGACCGAAAACCATGAATTCTACCGGGATCTGGAGCAGTATGAGATCTACAATAACCGGGTAAGCAGGGATGACTTTCAGGATATTGTGCTGAGACGGTACCGGAACTGGAAACAGGACGGAATGATTTTTGAGTGCTCCCTGTTCCAGAACACAGTGGAAGATATGATCCTTTTCAGGAACGCAACGGATGAAGAAATCGTTGCATTCTACAGGAAGGTGCGGGAAGCCCTTGAAGGGAAGAATTACCATATTATGCTCCTGAAAGCGGAAGACGTGCGGGGTAACCTTGCAGTGATCCGGAAAGAACGTTCGGATGAGCAGGGCAATGAACTGTGGTTTCCCATGATGATACAGTACTTCAACGAGTCTCCCTACGCGAAAGCCAGAGGACTGGAAGGCGAAGAGAACCTGATCCGGCACTTTGTCCACCGGCAGGAACTGGAATTGCGGCTGTGTGAGGAGGTTTTTCCGGACAAGTACACTGTTCTGACATCGAAAGGGTACAGCGAAGAAGAGATAGAATCGATCATCAGGAGTTAAGAAGCAGGAAGCGGAGGTTGCTGCCTGGCGGCGGCCAGACAGAAAGGCAGGAAATGCAGGCAATAAAATGTGAAGTTTGCGGCAGTTCAGATCTGATCAAACAGGACGGGATTTTCGTCTGCCGGTACTGCGGAATGCAGTACAGTCTTCCGGAGGTTCAGAAGATGCTGGGCACAGTGAAGATTGACCGGACAGAAGAGAAGAAAAACTATTTCATCCTGGCCAGGCGGTTTTTTGCCGGGACGAACTATGCAGACGCCCTGAAATACTATGATCTGGCATTGCGGGAGGATCCGCAGAACCGGGAAGCGATCTACCTGTATGCCGTCACATCGGTGGCAACACAGGACTGCAACTATCTGTACAGAAACCTGGAAAGCATCATTAATATGTCCAAGGTGTACCTGCGGCAGATCGCGACGGATACCCCGGAAGAAAACCAGCTGGCAGATGTGAATCTGTTTATTGACGCGCATACACTTTTTATCCGCAAAGGAACGGAAATGATGGCGGACTATATCCGGAACTGCGGCGCGGAAATGCGGAGACCGGAGAATTATTACTATGCCTTCGGGTACAGTGCAATTGACGTATACGGCACGCTGCGGGAGCTGTTCAGCTGTTTCCCGGAGTGTGTTGAGCGGTATGAGGAGTTCCTGATGGAGATGATTGCCGCCAGGCCGGAATGCTTTGAACGGAAAACCAGGAAGGAAATCCTGAAACAGTTGTCAAAAAAGATAAAGAAGAGAAAAAGAGTCAAAGTGAAGAGTTAAGAGTTGCCAGCTTGTGAACAGGCTGACAAAGGGAGGAAGTAACACATGTCTATGCCGTTTGAACCGGAAGAGATTGATGATCTGGACGAAATCCTGCTGGATGAGATGGATCAGGAGGAACTGGCGGATTTCAGGGAGCAGCTGCTGGAAACCCTGGACCAGATGATGACCCTGGAACCGGATCCCGATCTGTCAGAGGAAGAGTATTACGAGTGGGAAGACCGGGTCAATATCCTGCACGATATGATTGACGCAATTGACGCAAGGCTCAATTCATAATGAATATTGTACTGGAGTGAAAACTGCCGCCATGTGCCGCAAGAACAGCGATCATAAAAAGAGTGTGTTTGGTAAAGGTACGAAAGTTTTTATCGGCTTTCTTTCGGCTTTTGTGGTCTATTGGTTAATCAGCGCAATCCATGCGGCGTTTATACTGAAAAAGCATAACCTGAGCCTAATCAAGGCAAAATCCTTTGACGGGATTCTGATGGAAGTTCTGGGGTTTGCATTTCCTGTGAAAACGCTTGTGATCGGCCTGGTATTCGGGTTTGTATGGTACATGTACAGTAAAAGAAGGAAAGATATCAATGAGGCAAAGGAAGCAGCGGAAGCAGAAAAAGTGACGGAAGAAACTGCTCCGGAACAGGAAGAGATCATCGAGCCTGTGCAATACAAAGAACAATGACACGGTTCCAATACGGACCGGTTCGCAGAAGCGGATCGGTCCTTTACTATGCCTGCCAGGCCCTTGCTGAATGAAGAACCCGGTGATGAGTGAAGAGCGTCTGAGCTTTTACAGAGGGGCTATATCATTTTTGAAATACAGTATACACCAATTGATATAATTGTTTAGTAAACAGGAACAGAGTATAATGAAACATATGGGAAACCCTATTTTTTCTGTCAATATAAGGAGGAAGACAGTATGAAAAAATGGATAGCTCTTCTCCTGAGCCTGGCGATGATCATGGGCGTCATGAACATTGCCGCGGCTGAGGAACCGCTGACTGCCACTGTGGCAGGTTTCGGCGGAGATGTAACAGTCACCGTCGAGGTGGACGGTGAAGGCAAAATCGTCTCCATCGCTGCGGACGGATCCACACAGACGCCTGAAGTGGGCGGCAAAGCAGCCAATGACCTGAATGAGGGTGCACTGGCTGAACTGGCCGGCTCTGAACTGGCTGCGCTGGACGCTGCCGGAATCGAAGGTATCACCGGCGCGACCGTGACCTCAGACGCGATCAAAACCGCACTGGAGATGATCAAAGCAGAAGCTACCGGAGCGGAAGCAGCTCCTGTGCAGGACGGCACCTACACTGTGACCGTACCCGCCTATTCCGTGACTGAGCAGATGACGCTGAATATCACCTTCGAAGGCGGAAAGCTGACCAGGATAGAGACCGTGACAGCGGGCAATACTCCCGTGATCTTTGCCACGGTTGAAGAGAAACTGTATCCCCGGCTGATCGAAAACCAGAGCCTGGAAACGGATGCCATCACCGGCGCAACGGTTGCATCCGGCGCTGTGAAGCAGGCAGTTGAAAAGGCCATTGAGATGGCCGGCGGAAGCGTTGCCGACTGGCACAAGCCCGTGACAAAATCTGACGCTGTTGTTGAACTGAACGACTATGACGTGATCGTGGTCGGCCTCGGCGGAGCCGGCATGACGGCTTATCTGTCCGCAGCGGAGAACGGCGCGACTGTGTTCGGCATTGAAAAGGCTGCCAAGGTGGGCGGCAACTCCACCAACACTGCGGGCCCGATGGCCATTAATCCGCCTTCCCGCGTGGAAGCCAACGGCGGACAGATCGTTCCTCCGGAAGACCTGCTGGCTGACTGGGCTGAATACACCACCATCGACGGACAGCAGGACGCCAAGCTGGACGTGGTTGAAATGTTTATCAATAACTCCGGCGAAACCCTGGACTGGATGGAGAAGTATTCCTTCCAGTTCGGTGAAAAGATGCAGGCCTTCTTCCACCCCGCAGGATGGCAGGTGTGGACTTCCTACGCAGGCAAGGACGGCAAGACCAAGGATGACGCTTATGTGGAAGCTATGGAAGCTGCCAAGGCCATGAACGAAAAGAACGACTACATGCTGGAACTGACCGCCACCGAACTGCTGACGGAAGACGGCAAGGTGACCGGCGTGAAGGCTGTTGCCTGGGACGGCACCACTTACCTGGTACACGGCAAGAGTGTGATCCTGGCTACCGGCGGTTTTGTCGGCGATGAGGAGCTGTCCAACGAATATATCCACGGTGTATGGAAGACCGAAGCCATGACCCAGTGCGACGGCGCAGGCATCAGGATGGCTCAGAACGCGGTGAACGCGAACCTGTATAACCTGGATGTTGTACCGGTATCCCACATCGCGCAGGTTTACAACATTGTCCGCAATGACGACCTGACCGCTGACCAGAAGGCTGTGCTGACATCCCTGGTGCTGGACAAGGCCTATCCCGTGGTGGGCGAGGACGGCGTGAAGGTGAATGACAAAATCGGTATGTTCTTCGCGTTTGACGTATGGGCGGCCGGTCCCACCTACTACGTAATCTACTCCGAGAACGAGATGAACGGCTTCAAGGAGAACGGTCTGGCCGCCGCGAACACGCCCATGTTCCTGGCCCAGGGCGGTGCTGTGGAAGCCGGTGTGCCGGTGGCTGACCTGGACCAGATTCTGAGCGTCGGTGAAACATACGGCGACGTGTTCAAGGCAGATTCCCTGGCGGCCCTGGCAGAACAGCTTGGCCTGGAAAAACTGACCGAGAACGTGGAAGACCAGGGCGGCGCCTACTACGCCATCAAGGGTGCTTCCTACGTGTATTCCACCTGCGGCGGTGTGGAGGTTGACGTCAACCTGAACGTTGTGGACGCGGACGGCAATCCTGTGCCCGGTCTCTACGCGGTGGGCAATGACTCCCTGGGCGTGCTGCTTGCTTCCGAAAAGGCTTATGTGACCTACGGCGGCGCGGCTGCCGGCTGGGCACTGACCAGCGGACGGCTGGCAGGCGCATACGCGGCTGCTTTCGCAAAAGGCGAATGAGCGTATGATCCGTAACAGTCAGAAATGAAAGATCACTTTTCAAACTGAACTAACCCGACTGCCTGCCGGTGATCCGGCAGGCAGTTTTTCCGTACAGAAAGATCCCGGAACATCCGTCATCATCCAGGAGAAAAAACCCGGGGATGAAAGCCGCCGGATTGTGGTATAATCAGAACAGATTCAGCCCGAAAAAACGGGAGAAGGGGGAGAAGAATGATCAAAGTCGCTTTCTATGACGCCAAGGCTTATGACAGACCGTCCTTTGAATACTACGGCGGACAGAATGATATGCAGTTCCGTTTCCTGGAAACCAAACTGAATGAAGACACGGCAGACCTGGCAAAGGGATGCGAAGCGGTCTGCGTTTTTGTGAATGATACGGTGAATGCAGACGTTATAGACAGGCTGTATGAAAACGGCGTGAAGATTATCGCGCTCCGTTCCGCAGGCTACAACAACGTGGATATCCGGCATGCCTTCGGGAAAACGCATGTGGTGCATGTGCCGGCCTATTCCCCCTATGCGGTGGCAGAACACGCAATCGCGCTGCTTCTGACCTCTGTACGCCGGATTCACAAGGCATATAACAGAACAAGGGAGTTTAATTTCTCCCTGAGCGGACTGACGGGTTTTGATTTCCACGGGAAGACCGTTGGAGTTGTCGGTACCGGAAAAATCGGGCGGATCTTCATTGATATCTGCCGCGGATTCGGTATGAAGGTGATTGCCTATGATCTCTTTCCGGTTAAGGACAGCGGCATTGACTATGTTTCGCTGGATGAACTGCTGGAAAAGAGCGATATCATTTCCCTGCACTGCCCGCTGACAGAGGAAACCCGGCATATGATTGACACGGCAGCAATCGAAAAAATGAAAAAAGGCGTGGTGCTGGTCAATACTTCCCGGGGCGGCCTGATAGACGCTGAGGCGCTGCTGGAGGGAATCAAGGCACGGAAGATCGGCGCAGCGTGCCTGGATGTCTATGAGGAAGAGGCAGATGTGTTCTTTGAAGACAGATCCGGTCACATTATGGACGATGAACTGCTTTCAAGGCTGATTTCCATGCCGAATGTGATTGTGACTTCCCACCAGGCGTTCCTGACCGAGGAGGCGCTGAACAATATCGCGGAAACAACGGTGAACAACATCCTGTCCTGTTTCCGGAATGACGGTATGTGCGACAATGAACTGTGTTACCGGTGCGGCAAGATCGAGCAGTGCCGGAAGGAACGGAAGCAGAAGTGCTTCTGAACGGAAAAAACTCCCTATGAACACTTGTCACAGGGAGTTTTTTTGCAGATAAGATTCCGGCGTTACCAGCGAAATCTTCCCATGCAATCAGTTTTTAGGACAATGCCAGGGGCCGTAGCTGACACTTCTGATTTGCTTGATATCTCCGCAGATGAAACACACAGATGTAACAACCTTAACGGTTTCAATCCGCCAGTGATCATGGGGAACACCAAGGTGATCACAACCAGAATTATAATGATGGTACTGTTTACGGGTTTTAATGGAAGTATCGACCTGATGCTAGTTGTTATGGGTGCAATCCGCGATAACGGTGGCAGCGATGGAAAGAATCAGGATGGTGACGAGAACCAGGGCGATGGACTTTTTCATGTTTATTCCTCCTTTATATTATTTCGTTGAATCAGTCCCGGGTTAATGGGAACAGGGACAGTATTTTCATTGCCAGTAACCCTTCCGGTCAGTCTTCCTGTTTCATGCAGTCCGGTACTTTGGGCTGATAGAAACAGTAGCCGCAGGCACGGGCCGCAGAGATACGGCCCAGAATCAGCGCAAACACGGAGGCCGCGCCGGCCAGATATACCAGGATGCCAGTCAGTTTTTTCTTCATTTGGATACTCCTCCTTTTATTAACGGAATTCGCATTCCGCTTTATACAGTATGAAATCAGAGTTTGTCCGGATCCGGTCGGAATCCGGTCAGTTTTACTTTCCCCAGAATCAGGGAGAAAGAGACAGCCGAGGCTGCGAAACTGACGGTAAAGGGCCACTGCGGGCTGACGGGCAGAAACAACAGGGAGAGCGTGACAAGGCACAGCGTCAGGGCAATCAGGCGGCTGTCCCTTTTCAGCTGACCGGACTGACGCCTGCCCAGGGGTTTGTTTTCCGTACCAACAGGAGCCAGAAGAAAAACAGTGATGACGGAGAACACCGCGAAAGAACCGGATATGACCGGGACAATGCCGGCAGGGACCGCAAAAACAATAAATCTGTATAAAAGAAAAGTGCCGACCGTCTCTGCAAAGCAGACAATATGACTGTCAGCATGATATCCGCCGGCAGTGCTTTTCAGCACAGCGAAAACCAGCATGAAAACAACAGTATGCCACAGAGAACCGGTCACCAGACCAATCAGCAGGACTGCGGCAAAATTCAGCAGGGTGGAAAGAAAAACCTCATAGCAATAGTCAAACTTTTCACGATCCCGCTCGTCAATCACACCGTTGGAAATACAAAAAGAAGATATCCTTTTAGCCTGCGACGCTATCATTATTCATCACCTGCTAAAAGAGATATCATCTGACAGAGTTTTATTCAATTGATTATGCAAAAGTGGTCTTTTTTTCTGCAATACCGGTACAGCTATACATCCTGCAGGAGCAGGCAGGCAGTAAAATCCCTGTCAGTGGACTGAAAGGTGCAGTCTCCCTGATATTTAGCCGCGATTTCCCGTACACTGCTCAGACCAAAACCGTGCAGTTCCTTCTGCGCTTTGGTGGTGCGGATGGAATGACCGTCCTCCATCCGCACGGCAGCGGACGCCGCATTCTTCACTGTAATGCTCAGCCAGCGCTCCTGCCGGGTGATGTTCAGGGAAACATAACGCTGATCCGGTTCCACGGTATCATTGGCTTCGATCGCGTTATCCAGCAGATTGCCCAGGGCAACACACAGATCCAGCGGTTCAAAGGCATTGTCGGGTGAGATGAATACAGACTGTTCATAACGGATTCCGCGTGCATCCATCTGCTGCTGCTTTGAAAAAATCAGGGAATCCACCGCGTCGATTCCGGTGACGGTCATCGGAGAGGCTGCGAAGATTTTCCCGGAGATATTGTCCATGATCTCCCGGGTTTTGTCAGGCGCGGTTTTCATGGCTTCCGAGAGGGCGAACATCTGGTTCTTCAGATCGTGCATGGTTTTGTTGCTGATTTTCTGACGCTCGGCCAGTTCGCGGTAATAGACGATCTGAGCTTCGGTCTGCTTCTGCATCAGATGCATGCGGCTTTTCTCCTTTTCCTGCCGCTGCTGATATTCCAGCAGAAAAAACAGACCGACGTTGGCAAAGGCCAGCATAACCAAGGCGCCGATGGCAATGTAAGTAAGAGTGGAGGCTCCGTCACGGAGCGTATATTCACCCAGGACCCAGGTCATCAGAAAGGAGGCTACGGGAAGCATGAGCAGGGGTACCATCAGATAACCGGGTATTCTCTCGCCGATTGAGGGGATGATGAACTGTACCAGTTTGAGGATGGAGAAGAGCACCATCTTGGAGAGCATCACACCGCCGGCATAGTAGAGAACACTCGATACGCCGCTGTCGGTGGAGGTGTTGGTGAACAAGGTGATCAGCAATGAAACCAGCATCTCCGAAAACAGCGTCATAATCATCATAAAGGGAATGAAAACCAGCCGTTTCTGATGAGACAGACTATACATAAGGGAAACAAGGGTGATTGTGATCAGCGAAGCGACAAGGGTTACTACTGTGTTGTGAAAAGTGAAATACACAGCTGACCTGAGCAGGGCGAGGACGATGCAGACGGCAATGATCCCGCGGAGCGATTTCGGCCTGCTGCCGGAAACCGACCGGAAGCAGGAGATCATGACCAGTTCATCCAGCAGATTCCCGATCAGATCGATACTATAAAACATCCAGCTCATATCATTTTCCCTGCCATAAATAAATTAAAATCGCTGATCAGGCCTGCATAATGCCGGCGGCTGACCGGCACCTCGCTTCCGTTATCCAGTTTCACAGACAATCTGGTAATGCTGACGATCCGGCTCATGTTGACGATAAAACCCTGATGACACTGAACGAACCCGAAGGGTTTAAGCTTACTGTATTCGTCCTGAAGTTTTCCGACGCATTCATAGTCTGCTTCCGCTGTGTGGACAAAGACGTGACGGTGATAGGCTTCCAGGTACAGGATACTGCGATATTCCAGCATATTGCTGGTGTTTCGCCACTTGACAAGGTAACGCCTGCGGCGGTTTTTCCAGACCCGGAGGGCACGTTCAAAATCCTTCCGGAAATCCTCTTCCTTTACGGGTTTAAGGAGAAACTGAAAAGCGTCCTGACGGAAAGCGTCCGAAACATAATTGATATGGCTGGTGACAAAGATGACGATGACATCCCGCTGCAGTTTCCGGAGACGCTTTCCGGTTTCGATGCCCGTGAGGCCGTCCATTTCAATATCCAGAAAAGCAACATCCCAGAGGACTCCTTTTTCACAGGCGTCAAGCAGGTCTTCACCGCGGCAGAATTCGGCAATATTCAGCTGGTTGGCAGAAATGTAGGGGTTCAGCAGCGTTTTCAGCTTTTCCCGGTATTCGGGAAGATCATCACAGACGGCAATATTCATAGCATTCTCCTGTCCGTATGTTTTGTCTCATCCGAAGACCGAAGGTCTCTGTAACAACTATAACGCATTTTGCAAAAATGGTAAACGTCCGTACTGCTTTTATATTGTATATCTTCCCGAACAAGCCGGGATCCATTTGCCGATTTGCAGACCAGAAAAAGAAAACATTGCTTTTACCGAATAACAGTTACAAGGACAGGCAGGGAAAGACCGGGACCGCTTTTCCGTGAACTGACAGGTTCGTGTGTTCCGGACAGCGCAGCACCGACAGACGCAGCTTTTTTGCATAGGCAAATAACATTCCGGCAGCCTGTATCCTGTGTGTATTTGTCTTTACGTCAGACGTCAATTTTGATATGATAAACAAGGTTTTTGTATAACGGCAAAGCTTTAAGCGCAAGTGTGAAAGAGACGAGGAAAATGGATTTTTTCGATGTTCTGTCCCTTCTGGGCGGCCTGGCAATGTTCCTGTACGGCATGCGCCTGATGGGGGATTCCCTGAAAGAAAATTCTTCCGGAACGCTCAAACATGTAATGGAAAAAGTGACGGATAACCCGGTGAAGGCTTTTATACTGGGCATTGCCGTTACAGCCCTGATTCAGTCATCCACGGCCACCATTGTGATCACATCCGGTCTTGTGGCTGCGGGAATCCTGTCGCTTCACCAGTCGCTGGGCATTATCATCGGCGCCAACGTCGGCACGACGGTTACGGGTCAGATTATCCGGCTTCTGGACCTGAACGCTTCCGGTGACAACTCTTTCCTGCGGGTTTTCCAGCCGTCCACGCTGGCACCTATCGCCCTGATCATCGGGATTGTGCTGATTATGACCGGCGTTTTACGGAACTCCCGCTCCATCGGCAATATTGCCATCGGTTTCGGGATCCTGTTTTCCGGATTGCTGAATATGACCAGCGCAGTGAACGCACTGCAGAAATCCGGTATGGTGGAGCAGCTTTTTGCAGGACTGGGGAACAATCCCTTCCTCGGCTATCTGACCGGCGCGGGCGTAGCCTTTGTACTGCAGAGCTCATCAGCGGCGGTCGGTATTCTGCAGGCGTTTTCCGCCAGCGGCCTGCTGACATTTAAAGCGATTTATTCCGTGATCGTCGGTATCTACCTGGGAGACTGCGTGACCACGGCTATTGTCTGCTCCATCGGCGCGAACCGGGAGGCCCGGCGGGTCGGCATTGTCAATATCCTATACAACCTGAGCAAGAGCGCACTTGTGCTGATTGTGATCGCGATTATCCACCGGTTCGGACTCCTGGACGGATTGTGGGACGCAACGGTCAACTCCGGTATGATTGCGAATACCAATACTGTTTTCAATCTGGCCTGCGCCCTCTGCCTGCTGCCGGTGATCGGTTTCCATGAACGGCTGAGTGACCGGATCGTCGGAAAACCCAAAACAGTAAAATCCAAATATGACGAAGTGCTCGGCGGACTGAATCCGGTGTTCTACAATACGCCGGCACTGGCACTGGGCAGCTGCTACGACGCCCTGCTGACCATGCTCAGCGTTGCCCGGCAGAACCTGGGCAGGGCACAGAAACAGTTTGAACATTTTTCCCGGGAACGGTATGCGGAAATCAACACAGAGGAACAGCAGATAGACAGGCTGACGGACAACGTAAGCCGCTACCTGGTGGAACTGCTTCCGCATCTGCAAAGCGAACAGTATACAGATATCCTGAATCAGTATTATAAACAATCAACGGAATTCGAACGGCTGGGGGACCAGGCTGTCAAGATTGCCGATATCGCAGCCAGGCTGTCGGAAAACAATACCGATTTTTCCGATACCTGTAAAGGGGAGCTGAAAGTCCTTCAAAGCCTGACAGAGGATATCCTGAACAATGCAGAAGAGGCGTTTACGGGGAAGGATGAAAAGGCTGCTTCCCTGATTGAACCCAAAGTGCATGTGGTGAACGACCTGATCAATGAAATGACCCAGAATCACCTGAACCGGATGAGCGCCGGCGAGTGCTCCTTCCTGGCGGACGCGGTATTTTCCAACCTGATGGCTGAATATAAAAGGATTGCGGGTATCTGTTCCAATATCGGCATGGCTACACTGGTCAGGATCCATCCGGAACTGGCAACCCGGGAACACCTGTTCCTGGAGACACTGGATCAGAACGGCAATGCGGAATACAAGCAGGTGCTGATGCAAACCCGGAAGCAGTATTTTGAGAAGCTGAGGGATAAAGAGACAGGCAGCCAGGGTCAACAGATTACAATAGAGGATGTTTTACCGAAAAAAACGGAGGATTAAGCGCAAAAGCACATCGCGGCAGCGATGTGCTTTTTTTTTCGCAAAACAACCTGTCAAAGAGTACGTAACTGATCATGACGGAAAATGCCGAAAGAAACCAGGTATAATGAGTGAAAAACACGAAAAAAGTGCCTGACAACTGCAAATTCTGTTACACATAAAGACCATCGGAATCTTCGCCAGGTAACAAAATGTAAAAAATGAAATGGTTTTCATCTGTTACGGGCTGTGTGGAAATATCTTTGGGGGAAAGGGTACAAATCCCTGAAGGACAGGAAAAATACCGGACTTAAGAACATCCGTCCGGCTGGAAACGTTGACACGATTAACAATTCTGGTTTACAATAAGAAATGTTGGAAAACGATTGCACGCGTGAGAAAGGAGAAGTGTCCGAATATGGTCAGACTGAAGGATATTGCTGAGGCATGCGGTGTATCTGTTGCGACAGTATCCCGTGCCCTCAACGGATTAACCAATGAAGGCAGGGAAAGAACGGCATTCATCTGCCAGACTGCCAAGGATATGGGCTATTATCCGAACGCTGCTGCCAGAACGCTGAAAACAAGCAAATCCAATAATATAGGCATTATCTATGAAGACATGATGACCCATGTCTATTTCAGCAGCTTGTTTGACGCGCTGAGACGTGAAGCGGAGAGATTCGGATACGATCTGACATTCCTCGGACGCGGTGACTTTACCGGACGGAATTATTATGAACATGCCCGGCAGCGGAGCCTGGATGGCGTGATTGTGGTACAGGCGGATTTCGATTCGGCCGGTATCATGCGGTTGGCCACCAGCAGCATTCCCACCGTAATTGTTGACCATACCTATGAGGGTGTCGACTGCGTTACCAGCGACAACCGGTCCAGCATGGAACAGATTGTCCGCCATGTACACCTGCGCGGACATCGGAAAATCGCATTTATCCAGGGACAGAAGGGAACCGTCAGCCGCGAACGTCTGGCTGGATTCTATAAAGCATGTACGGAACTGGGAATCCGGGTTCCGGTGGAATATGTCCGTGAAGGCCTTTTCCAGAATGCTACGGAATGCACGGAGTGTATCCTTGAATTCCTGAAGCTTCCGGAAAAGCCCACCTGTATTCTCTGCCCGGACGATTCCAGCGCCATCGGCGCAATGCTGCAGCTGCAGGCCAAGGGAATCAATGTACCGAAGGATGTAAGCCTGGTCGGTTATGACGGTATTCCCATGAGCCAGGTGATTACGCCGCGGCTGACAACCTACAGCCAGGACGCCATCCGGATTGCCAAGGAAACATTTGATCTGCTGATTGACGCTATTGAATATCCGGACAGTCATATGACGAAACAGATTTCAGTTCCCGGCAAGATGATTGAAGGCGAAACGGTATAAGACGGAACCGGAATCCGGCTATTGAAAATTGACAGGCAGATACGGTAAAATATAAGGTGCTGTATATTACAGCACCTTTTGACATTGATTAAAGGAGTTTCTGCCCTGCATGAAGATAAAAAGATTATTCTGTTTACTGTCCGTTCTGACGCTGCTTTCAGCCAGCCTGCCTGTAATCGGGGAGGAAGAGGAAGAACAGTGGGTGGACCTGGATGAAGGAACGGTAACTGAAACCGCCGAAGAATCCGCTGAAGATTCTGCTGAGGATAACGAAACGGTGTTTACTCCCTCCTACGGGAGCGCATACCGGGAGGATATCGGATCCGCTTACTGGACAACGCCCATGGATATCAGCAATGAACAGGCTGTATGGGACATGCTCATGGAGCCGATCACCGTGGTGGACCTGGGGAAAATGAAGGGGAAGAGCCGTTCCCAGCTGACTAAAGTACAGACATACCTATACCGGGAACCGGATGAAAAATCCAAAATCATCGGGGAAGTATCCAATCTGTCCCAGGGCGTCCGGGTGATTGAAAACCTGGACAACGGATGGTCCCTGGTGGAGTGCTATTCCAGCTCTTTTTTCTCCAAACCCGCGACGAAAACAAAGGCCTGGAATATGCTTGTGAGCGGCTATATGCCCACAAAGTACCTGAAACAGGTTCAGCCTACAACACGGCTGGCGCTGGTGGTGGATAAGCTGGCCCAGCGGCTGTATGTGTTCCAGGAGGGCAAGATGATCGCCACCCTCCTGTGTTCCACCGGCCTGGTACAGTGGAACGGCTCAAAGTATCAGCCGTATAACGAAACACGGTCCGGGGAATTCCTGCTGATTAACATGACCGGCCAGCTGACCAGCGACCGGCTGATCTGTTCCTACGCGATCCGGTTTAACGGCGGGGATGAGGTTCATGAAGTGCCTCATCAGGAAAACCGCGACGGATCCAACAACTACAAGAGCACGGAACCGAAGCTGGGGACCAAATGCAGCCACGGCTGCATCCGCGTCCAGCGGCTGAAAACGCCTGAAGGCATCAACATGGCCTGGATCTACAACCTGGTCAACTCAGAAAATCTTTGCGGAAAGGTGAAGGTCGTGATCTGGGAAGACTGGCAGGGACGGCAGCTGCCGGAACCGGACCCGGATACCCAGCTGTATTACAATCCGGACGGCGGATCCTATTACCATCGGGAAGATCACTGCACCAATGGCAAGGGAATCACATTTACGGCTTTTTCCTATTCGCAGCTGGATGAGGAACCCTACAGCAAACTGGAACCCTGTCCGAACTGCGCGCCTGAACGACGCCTGAAGGATATTCGGGAAGTCAATGAAGTGTACGCGGAAGGCGGAGACCATGAGGAGCTTTTAAACTCCCTGCGTCAGGATTACCGGGATTATCTGGAAGAGTAAGAAAGCATATAACCGGAAAGGACGGAGCGTCAGATTACCATGGGAGATATTGCTATCACAGGGCTCATGTCCGTTTTCTGGTGGGGATTGTTCTTTCTGTATTTCAGAAAGGACCGAAGCAGATACAGAAACTGCTATCTGCTTTCCATCGCGCTTGCATCACTTTTTCTGTTTGTGCTGAGCGCCGGAGGGGAATATGTGCGGACCGTGGCGTTATACCTGATATACGCTGTGCTTTTCGGTCTGCTGGTTGTGCCTGTATTTTTTATATACAACGGAATCCTGATGATTATCCGGGAGGGACGGCATCCCGCCCAGTTGCTTTCGCTGTGCCTGGGGATTGTTATCCTGCTGTGTGAAGTGTTCATTTTCGCAAGGATTACAGGAGTTTATCAGAGCGGCGCAAGCCTGGAGGATCAGATCAGAAGCAGTACAGCACTGCAGGCTGCGGAAATCCTGTTCTGCATTTCGGTAATGTACGGGGCAGGATCCTTTTATGTATTCATGCTGTATACGCTGTTCCTGCAGATTATACCGATCAAAAAGGATTTTGATTATGTGATTATCCACGGCTCCGGCCTGCTGGACGGCAACCGGGTTCCCAAACTGCTGCAGGACCGCCTGGACAAGGCGATTGAAGTTTACCGGAAGGATCCGACGCCGCCGACCCTGATTCCGTCCGGCGGACAGGGAGAGGATGAAAGCATTCCGGAAGCGGAAGCAATGAGGCAATACCTGGTTTCCAAAGGAATTCCGGAAAGGGATATTATTCCGGAAACAGACTCCCGGACAACTCAGGAGAACATAGAATTCTCAAAGAAAATACTGGATCAGATGGATGACCGGAAGTATACGGCGCTTGTGACGAGCAACTATCATGTATACCGGGCACTGAGATACTGCAAGAAGGCGGGACTGAAATGCACAGGCATCGGAAGCCATGTGGCGCTCTATTTCTGGCCCAGTGCGCTGATCCGTGAATTTATCGCGATACATGCCGAGAAAAAGCATGCGGTGCTGTTTATCGCAGGATGGCTGGTATGCATCTCACCAATGCTTCTGGTGCTGATCGGAGAGCTGTTCAGCTGAATTAGCCCGGCGGTATACTGTTTTGCGCAGACGGCGGGTTGACAGGGCGTTTCCGGGGTGATAAGTTCTGTTGCATCATCGGTTTATGCCGGAATCAAACGCAGGGGCGGGGGAACCGCCGGAAAGCGGGAAACGCATGAAAAAGATCGGACTGGTGGGCGGGACGGGCCCCGAATCCACACTGATGTACTACAAAGAACTGAATACGCGGATTGACCGGATGACAGACGGCAGAGCCATGCCGGATGTTGCCATTGAGAGCGTCAATTTCCGCCGGGCATGGGAATATGTTGAGCGGGGACAGTATGATCTGCTGGCAGATTATCTGGCCGAAAAGGTGTACAGCCTGACAGCGGGCAGCGCTGAAATTGTTTCGCTGACCGCCGGTACGATGCATATTGTGCTGGACAAAATACGGGATAAGACAAAGACTGAACTGGTCAGCATTCCCAAGGCGGTATGCCGGGAAGCTCAAAAACGGGGCTATCGGAAGATCGGGCTGCTGGGTACGATCTTCACCATGGAACAGGATTATATGAAAACCGATTTCCGGGAGGCCGGCATTGAAATTGTGATTCCGGACAAGGAAGACAGGGAACTGATTGCCGGCAGAATCCTGGAAGAACTTGAAAACGGGATTGTGAAGGAATCCACCCTGAAGGAGTTCAGGGAGATCATCCTGAAATTACGGGACCGTGACGGCATTGAGGCGGTTGTGCTTGGATGCACAGAGCTGCCGATGATCCTGAACCGGGACAACTGCCCGGTGCCCTGCCTGGACAGCGTTGACATCCATATCAATGAACTGATTGAAAGAGCCGCCGCAGACTGAGGCCTGAAGGGACGGGAGCCAGAAATGATTTACTTTGTAAGGCACGGGGAAACCGTGTGGAACGTGGAAAACAAAATCTGCGGCATTACAGACAGCCCGCTGACTGAAAAGGGACACCGGCAGGCGGCGGAAACGGGAAGGAAAATCCGGGAAAAGGGGATACAGGCGGATCTGATCCTGTACTCCCCTTTATCCAGAGCAAAAGATACAGCCTGTCATATCGCCGATATAACAGGCATTCCAATGCAGGAGGAACCGCGGCTGATTGAACAGTGTTTCGGGAAATATGAATCCATGCCCCGGAACAGCGATGAATTCCGGAATGCCAAAAAGCAGTTCCTGAACCGCTATGAGGGCGGGGAATCCATGTTCCGGCTGGCCCAGCGGATCTATAACCTGCTGGATGACCTGAAAAAGGACGGAAGGAATTTTATCCTGGTGGCTCATAACGGCATTGCCCGGGTTGTGGAATCCTATTTCCGTGAAATGACAAACGATGAATATGCGGCTTTCGGATTGCAGAACGGGGAAATCAGGGAATACCGGTTCTGAGACCGGCCCGCATGCGTGAAATCAACGGATGGTGAATATCATGGAGATCAGAGAATATACAGGCTATCAGGAAGACGAAATCATCGCACTGTATTCCGCAGTCGGCTGGAAAGCCTATACCGAAAATCCGGAATCGCTGCGGAAAGGATATCAGCAATCGCTGCTGATTCTGGGCGCGTATGAGGGGAACCGGCTGACAGGAATTATACGCGTGGTCGGAGACGGGGAAACAATTGTGTTTGTACAGGATATTCTGGTCCATCCGGAATACAGGCATAAAGGCATAGGCACAGCCCTGATCAAGGCAATCCTGACCCGGTACAGCCATGTGAGGCAGATTGAACTGGTGACGGACAGCCGACCTGAAACCATTGCCTTTTATGAATCCAACGGCCTCAGGAAGCTGTCGGACATCGGCTGTACAGGGTTTATGAAAATATGAACAAATAAAGGATAGGTTGGGGATTATGAAAGATCTGGCATATTTTCTGGAAGAAATCGCGGCAAACGGACATGTGGCACTGAACGTGATGCAATATGACGGATGGCTGCTGCGCTTTTCCGGAGGATTTACCGGAAGGGCAAATTCCATCAGCGTAATCTATCCGTCCCGGAAGGAAATGGCGGAGAAGGTGGAATACTGCGAGAAATGTTATGCGAAGCAGGGGCTGCCCACTCTTTTCAAACTGACAGAATACGATACGGAGCTGTCTGACTGCCTGAAAAAGCGGGGATATGAGGTTGTTACGCCCACGGATGTGATGATCCTGGATCTGGAAGAGAACGATCCGGAGGCAGACGTGAGTGAATGCGTTTTCGCAGAGAAACCGCAGGAGTGGCTGCAGCCCTATTTTGATTTTGAAAAGCAAACGGATCCCGTGAAACAGGATTTGTTCCGCCGGATACAGGAAAGGGTGCTGGTGGATACAGTCTATTGTACGGTGACGGAAAACGGGAAACCCGCCGCCTGTGCTTCAACTGCGTCAGAACAGGGCTATGCTTTGCTGCACAATGTGGTTGTGGATCCGGAACAACGGGGAAAAGGCCTGGGAGAAAAGCTCTGCAGGGCGATCCTGGCAAAGGCGAAGGAAGACGGCGCACGGTATGCGTATCTGCAGGTTGTGCAGGGAAACAACATTGCGCTGAACCTGTATCATAAGCTGGGATTTAAAAAAGTGTATACGTACTGGTACATGAAAAAGAACTGAAGGATCAGGGACTGAAAGATCTCTGACGGAGGAAACAAAATGGGCGTATATATCCGGAAAACAGACGAGATGCCCGGGATGAGGGAGGCTCTTCAGAAACTGGCAGGAATCAGCGAGTTTGAAGCGTACCGTTTCTTTGATGATTTCGCAGGCTTTCACAAAGAATACGATGCGTATAAGGTTATTCATCCGGAAGGAACGCTCATCCTGAAAAAGACGGATGATTCGCGGCAGGCTGAAACAGAGCAAAAGATTTACCGGATGTGCCAGGGACTGTGTGTTCCGCACTTTTACGGATCCTCCGACGGATACATGCTGACGGAGTACATTGCCGGAACTGATCTGAAGAGTCCGTCAAACGCAGGAATACGGGCAGCCGGGATATCCCTGGCGGAGATTATGAACGCTTTTCCGCCCGGACGGGATTATGACAGATCCGACAGTGAAAGAGACCTGGCTTACAAGATGATACAAACTGAATATCTCTGCCGGGAACCTCTTTTACTGCGGGCTTACGGGCTGCTTCTGGAAAGACTCGGCAGTATTCCTCTTACTTTGGTAAACGGAGATCTTGTGCCGATCAACTGCATCTATACCGGGGAAAAGGTTTATCTCATAGACTGGGAATACGGTGGGTTCTATCCGTACTCGTATGATATTGCCCGCTTTATGGCTCATTCCGGTGAAACCGGCAAGGAAACATACAGGCTCAGCGCAGAACAGAAACAATTGTTTGTTCAGACGATCTATGATAATCTGAACGAAAAGCCGGACAGGAGCATGTTTGAACGGGACATCAGGCTGACTGTACTGTATGAATATGCTGTGATCCTGAGAGATTACCTGAAAGACCCGGAGAAACCGAGGGATGAAGTTTTCGGGATGTATTATGAGAAAGCTTCCGAACTGGCCAGGGAACTGTTACAATAATCGCATATAATCCGGAGATGATTTCATGAAACGAACGGAGGAAAAACCATATGATCTCCTTTGAAAGCGACTATATTGCCGGAGCGCATCCGGAGGTCCTCAAAAGACTGACCGAGACGAACATGGAATCCCTGCCGGGATACGGTTCGGATCCATACTGCGAGAGCGCCAAAAGAAAAATACGCGAAAGCATCGGCATGCCGGAGGCGGAGGTATATTTCCTGACGGGCGGAACACAGACCAACGCGGTGGTGATTTCCATCCTGCTGGCGGATTACGAGGGCGTGGTTGCTGCGAAAACAGGCCATGTAAGCGTGCACGAAGCAGGTGCCATTGAGTATACCGGCCATGAGGTGCTGGAAATACCGCAGAAGGACGGAAAGATCGCAGCAGAGACGCTGAAAGAATATCTGAAGGTTTATTACGGTGATGAAAGCCATGAACATATGACTTTCCCGGGTATGGTATATATTTCCCATCCGACGGAATATGGTACGCTGTACACGAAGACGGAACTGGAACACATAGCAGCAGTCTGCCGGGAGTATAAGATGCCGCTGTACCTTGACGGCGCAAGACTGGCATACGCCCTGATGAGTCATGATACCGATCTGACCCTTTCTGACATTGCCAGGCTGTGCGACGTGTTTTATATCGGCGGCACCAAAGTGGGCGCCCTGTGCGGAGAAGCGGTGGTATTCACCAAGGGGAATATGCCGAAACATTTCCTGACGTCTGTGAAGAAACGGGGTGCGCTGGTAGCCAAAGGACGACTCCTCGGAGTTCAGTTTGACGCACTGTTTACGGATGATCTTTACTTCCGGATCGGGCGACACGCCATTGAGATGGCTGAGAAGATGAAAGGCATTTTCCGCAAATATGGAATACCGTTCTTCATTCAATCACCGACCAATCAGCAGTTTGTCATCCTGGAGAACAGATGGATGAAAGAGATCGGACAGAAGGTGGCTTACAGCTTCTGGGAAAAACCGGACGATGAACATACTGTAGTCCGTTTTGCGACGGGCTGGTCCACAACGGACGAAGATCTGCAGGCCCTGGATAAGGCACTCAGTGCAATTAACAATTCATAATGAACAATGATGAATCTGGAACTTCGATATCTGAAAAAAGATGATCAATGAATCGTTCCCTTTATCCGGAAAGGAGGAAATGAATGATGTCTTACGAATTCAACACGCTTGGTGATCTGCTGAGCAATCCGAAGATCCGGCCGGTAGCGCAGGACGCGATCCGGAGAAGAAACCTGAAGGAAGAAGAACTGTGGAATATGACGCTGAGCCAGCTGAAGGAGGAACACTTCTTCTCCGGCGAAATCAGCAATGGTATCCGGCGCCTGTATGAGGCTGCGGACAGCGGGGACTGGTATTATCCGCTGTACAGTGAGAAAGAATGCGACGAGGATGAAGCCCGCAGGGGCGTCAGCCTGGTATGGTTCCCCTCGGCCGATCCGGAGGCGGATAACCGGCCTTTTATGCTGGTTGTGCCCGGAGGCGGATTCGTGAATGTATGGAACCTGACGGAAGGCTGGCCGATTGCGGAACAGTTTAACCGCTGCGGATATCATGCCTTTATCCTGACCTATCAGGTGGGCGAGGAAGCCGGAAACGGACTGCTGCAGAAAAATATGGAAGATTTTGCCCGGGCACTGAAACTGATCCGGGAGAAAAGAGAACACTTCCATGTGCAGGCAGAACGATATATTACCTGCGGCTTTTCCGCGGGAGGATATCTGATCTGCCTGTGGAACACGAAGATGGGTTATCCGGCGTTTGAACTGCCCAGGCCGCAGGCCAGCTTCCCGGTTTATCCGGTGGTCAGCATGAAAAACGACGGCGAGGAAGCTGATCCGGGAGATGCTCTGTGGCTGTTCGGATGTCCCCATGAAGAGGCAATGCAGAAGGAATATGAAATTCCGGAACACACGGAAACATTCCCGCCCTGCGCGATTTTCCTTGCTGCCGGGGATGAACTGGTGGATCCGGAAAACTCAAAAATGCTGGACAGGGCGCTGAAAGCGCTGAGTATTTGCTTATGTGTGATAAAGAAGCAATAGAAGTGCAAAAAATTTTGCCGTTCCTATCCGACACTTGGCCATTGTGTCGGATAGGTCGGGCGGTTATTCGGGCAAGTCAATCTTGCCGACAAAGCTGTAATAAATCTCAATGTCCTGCCTGCGGGTGCCGTTCTCATCATAGCTGCACTCATGCACCACAATTTTCTCGATCATTTCCCGCAAGAGAGTGGGGGTCAGTTCTTCAAAGGCAAGGTGCTTGCGGACAATGCCCATAAATTTCTCGGCGTTGACGGTAGCTGCCTGTGACTTGTCCAGTTCGGCTTGCAGGGCGGCGGCTCTCTTTTTCAGCTCCGCTTGCTCGGCTTCGTAGTCAGCCGACAGTTCCATGAAACGCTCATCGCTGATTTTGCCGTTTACATTGTCCTCATACAGCCGCTTGATAATGCGGCTGATTTCAGAAATGCGTTCCTGCGCCTGTTCAAGCTGCTTGATGGCTGCGGCGGTCTTTCGCTTGCCGCCGATCTCGTTCTGCTGGACAAGTAGTTTCACAAACCGGCTCTCATGCTTGGCTGCGTATTCGGTCACTTGCCGGAGATTTGCCAGGACACCAGCGGTCAACAGATCGGTGCGGATAAAGTGCGCCGTACAGTTGCGGGTGCGCTTCTTGTAGCTGCCGCAGATGTAGCAGTCCTGTTTGCGGTCTTTGTTCTGATACCGCTGCTGATACAGCACATGGCCGCAGTCGGCGCAGAACAAAATCCCGGAGAACAGCCCCACTTCATCGTAGCGGTTCGGGCGTTTGCGCTGTTTGCGTAACTCCTGCACCCGTTCCCATGTTTCCTTGTCGATGATCGGCTCATGGTGGTTCTCGAAAATGGCCTGCTTCTCGACGGGGTTCTCTATGCTGTGCTTGACCTTATAAGAAGGCTTTTCCGTTTTGAAGTTCACCAGACATCCGGTGTACTCTCGGTTTTCGAGGATATGAACGACGGTGTTGGTCGCCCATTTGCACTCATAGCCTGGGTGATAACGGCGGGTGCTGCCTGTCCGCTGATATTCCAGCGTCCCCGGCGTGGGGATTTGCTGCTCCGTCAGCATACGGGCAATCTTGGTCGGGCCGTTCCCGGCAAGGCAAAGCTGGTAAATCTGCTGCACCACCGGGGCGGCTTCCTCGTCTATAATAAAATTCTCGTCCTCGTCCATCACATAGCCGTAAACCGGCTTGCTGGTAACAGGCTTGCCGCTCATGCCTTTTGACTTTTTCACTGCCTTGATTTTCTTGCTCGTATCTCTCACCAGCCATTCATTGAACAGATTTCGCAGCGGGGTAAAATCGTTGTCCATGCCCTCGCTGGCACTGTCCACATTATCGTTGACAGCGATAAAACGCACACCCTTTTGAGGGAACAGCATTTCCGTGTAAAACCCTACCTGCAAGTAGTTTCGCCCTAACCGGCTCATGTCCTTGACGATGACCGTACCCACTTTCCCGGCTTCAATGTCCGCAAGCATGGCTTGAAATCCGGGCCGCTGGAAGTTCGCGCCGGAAAAACCGTCGTCGGTGTACCAGCGCAGATTGGTAAAGCCGTTCTGTTTTGCGTAGGTTTCGAGTATCCTTTTTTGGTTCGATATGGAATTACTCTCGCCTTGCAATTCATCCTCGTGGGACAATCTC
>R26__coassemble_32_pt1 | contig 89310 bp, 65 predicted proteins | sample R26__metabat2_high_PE_047 | metagenome-assembled genome bin R26
TGCCTGGAAGGATCCCTTTGAAGGTGTCTTGACCCACATCTTCTAGGGAAGAATCATTATGAATTATGAATTGTGAATTGATCTTACATGTCCCGCCGGCCTTCAAGCGCCTTAAAGAGGGTTACCTCATCCGTATACTCCAGATCACCGCCGACAGGAACGCCGTGGGCGATCCTGGTGCACTTGACATTCATGGGCTTGAGCAGACGCGCGATATAGGTAGCGGTTGCCTCACCCTCCACATCCGGATTGGTGGCGAGAATGACTTCATTTACTTCTTCGGTCCCGAGGCGCGCGAGAAGCTCCCGGATGTGAATATCATCCGGGCCTATTCCCTCCATGGGAGAAAGAGTCCCATGAAGCACATGGTACAGGCCATGGTACTCGTGCATACGTTCCAGCGCCGCTACATCCCGCGGATCCCGGACTACACAGATCTGGCCGTTATGACGGGCCGGATCCGCACAGATCGGGCAGGCATCACCGGTGGCGTAATTGCCGCAGGTTTCGCAGAAGCGAATAGCCTTACGGCCTTCCCAGAGCGCAACAGAGAGCGCACGGACATTCTCCTGCGGCTGTGAAGCCAGGTGATAGGCCAGCCGCTGGGCCGTTTTGGGGCCGATGCCGGGCAGCTTGGCCAGTTCCATGGCCATTGCCGCAATGGGCTCAAACTGACTGCTCATCTCAGAACAGACCGCCCATTCCGGGAGCCATGCGGTTCATCGCGGTTTCGCGGGCTTCCTCACCCTTGCGAAGCGCTTCGTTGACCGCGGCCATCACCAGATCCTGAAGCATTTCGATATCATCCGGATCCACAACCTGGGGGTCAATGGTAATGGAAGTCAGTTCACGCTTGCCACTGACTTTGACGGAAACCATTCCGCCGCCCGCGGTCGCCTCATATTCGGCCTCTTCCAGACGTTCCTGTGCTTCCTGCATCTGCTGCTGCATTTTCTGAGCCTGACGCATAAGCTGCTGCATGTTGGCGCCTCCACCGAAGCCGCCGAAATTCGGTCTACCCATAATTGTTATACCTCCATAGATATTTAATTAAGAATTCAAATTCAGAATTCAGAATTATAGATTGTCGGGGGAATCCTGTCCGCGGAAAACCGGAAAGCATTATATGGTTTCCTCTGGCGGCGCGGATTCTTCAGGAACCGGAGCGGGAACAGCCGTAACTCCGGTGACGATATCATCCAGAATGGCCATGACATAAGGCATACCCTTGCCGGCACGGTTCTGGAAAAGAATATCATCCCTGGAAAGTTTGCTGTACGGGCTGCGAACCTGATACACCAGAAGGCCGCAGGGAATATCACGGCTGATCCGGCTGACGCCCGCGATACACTTGCCGTTGGAACCGTTCTTGTTGAAGTAGAAGCAGCGGACACCCTTGCCGGCACGGTTCTGGGGTTCAAAGTCGAGCTGGGGAATACGCTTGGCCCAACCGCGCTCAGAGAAGAGAATGATTTCATCGTTTTCTTCCAGCTGACTGACCCAGAAGACTTCGTCACCGCTTTCGACACTCATGCCCTTAACGCCTGTGGCAATCCGGCCCTGAACCGGGACGGAGGCCAGCGGGAAGCGGATGCTCATACCGCCGCGGGTGATGAGCAGCAGATCGCCTTCATGCGCAGCGGGAAGGATTGACAGGAGCGCATCGCCCTTCTTCAGGGACAGTGTCGGATATTTACGGCTGCGGACATCATAATCCGCGGCAGCGGTCCGCTTGATCATACCGTTCTTCGTGACAAACAGGAAATCCGGCAGGTCTTTGACCTTCAAAGGACTGCAGGCCAGCATGAGCAGGGGCTGCTCTTCCTCCTCAATTCCCATGAGCACGCCGGAGAGCAGCTGGCCGCGGTCCTTCGGTTTGCATTCGGAAATCTTGCCGATGTTGATGGGATAACAGTTCCCCAGATTGGTGAAGATATAGAGAGTATCCGCGGTGGTGGACGGAAGCAGCCAGCGGGCGCTTTCTGCCAGGTTTTCTTCCGCAGAGGGAAGCGGGCTGCGCTTCAGCTGGGCGGGAGAGACACGCTTCAGGTAGCCGCCTTCCGTATAGATAATGACGGCATCCTCGGGTTCGGGCGTGTTGTCCGGCAGATCCACCGGCGCATCCTCGGGCACTTCCAGCGTAGTACGGCGGTCGTTGGAGAATTCTTCAGCGATCGCTTCCATTTCCTTGCGGATGACCTCGGTCAGCTTCTTTCCGCTCTTCAGGATGCCCTCCAGACGGGCAATCAGTTTCAGAACATCCGCGTATTCTTTCCGGAGCGCTTCAATTTCCAGATTGGTCAGGCGCTGCAGACGCATATCCAGGATTGCCTGAGCCTGGATTTCACTGAGAGCGAAGCGCTCCATCAGGCCGATCCGTGCTTCCTTGGGACTCTTGCTGGCCCGGATCAGGGCAATGACCTCATCCAGGTTGTCCAGGGCAATCATTAAACCTTCGAGTACGTGAGCGCGGGCTTTGGCCTGCTTCAGTTCATACTCCGTCCGGCGGGTGACGACCTGTTTCTGATAGTCAATATAGCTGGAAATAAGCTCCTTCAGACTGAGAAGCTTCGGCTTGCCGCCGACAATGGCGACCATGTTGACGCCGAAGGTGACCTGCAGATCAGAATACTTATACAGGTAAGACAGCGTCCGCAGGGGATCCACATCGCGCTTAAGCTCGATGACCGCGCGCATACCGGTCCGGTCACTTTCATCCCGGATGTCATAGATGCCGCCGAGAGCTACTTTCTTGTCTTCGCTCAGCTTCTGGATTTTTTCCAGCATAGCGGCTTTGTTGACCTGGTAAGGAATTTCAGTAATAACCAGGAGTTTCCGCCCGGAAGCGCCGTCCTCAACATGAACCCGGGCACGGAGCGTCAGCTTGCCTTTACCGGTTTCATAACCGCGGCGGATTTCCTCATTGCGGAGCAGCACGCCGCCGGTGGGGAAGTCCGGGCCGGGAAGAATCTGCATGAGTTCATCCAGGGTGATATCCGGATTTTCCATCTGGGCAACGACAGCCCGGACAGCTTCTCCCAGGTTGTGGGTGGGGATATTGGTGGCCAGACCGACTGCAATGCCGTTGGCACCGTTTACCAGCAGATTGGGGAAACGGGCGGGCAGCATATCCGGCTCTTTCAGGGTGTCATCGAAATTCAGACGGAAAGGGACAGTGTCCTTTTCAATGTCCCGCAGCATTTCCATGGCCAGGGGCGTCATCCGGGCTTCGGTATAACGCATGGCAGCGGCGCCGTCGCCGTCAATGGAGCCGAAGTTGCCGTGACCGTCCACCATGGGACAGCGCATGGAAAAGTCCTGCGCCATATGCACCAGGGCGCCGTAGACAGAAGAGTCTCCGTGCGGGTGGTATTTACCAAGGCAGTCACCGACGATACGGGCGCACTTGCGGTGCGGCTTGTCCGGCGTGGTGCCCAGTTCCATCATGGTATAAAGGATACGGCGCTGAACGGGCTTCAGTCCGTCTTCCACCCGGGGGAGGGCGCGCTCCAGAATAACATGTTCGGCATAGGGCATCATGCTGTTATGCATGACGTCTTCCATGTTGATATCAAGAATCCGGGAAGGATCGTCTTTGACGATGGGCTTTTCAGGCTCTTTACGCTTTGCCATGATTTACTGCCCTCCTTCCTGCTGCGACTGTACGCTGTGACCGTCCAGTTCGGCATCGAATGTATCCGTACGGTTAAAGTCAGCGTGTTCGCTGATGTAATCGCGGCGGGGTTCCACCTTGTCGCCCATAAGAACGGTGGTAAGCCGGTCCGCCAGGGCGGCGTCCTCAATACCCACGCGCATGAGTTTGCGCTGGGACGGATCCATGGTGGTTTCCCACAGCTGTTCGGGGTTCATTTCACCAAGACCTTTGTACCGCTGCAGGGTGTAGCCCTTGCCGACGGAACGGGTGGCTTTGGCGAGCTCCTTGTCATCATAGGCGTAGATGACCTTCTGCCCCTTCTGAACCTTGTAAAGCGGAGGCATGCCGATATAGACATGACCGCCGGTAATCAGATCCTTCATATAACGGAAGAAGAAGGTGAGCAGGATAGCCCGGATATGGGCGCCGTCCTGGTCCGCATCGGAGAGGATGATGACTTTGCCGTATTTGAGGTTATCCAGGGTAAAGCCTTCATCAATTCCGGTTCCCAGAGCGGTAATCAGACTGCGGAATTCCTCATTGGCCAGCACCTGGTCCAGATGCTTTTTCTCAACATTCAGCGGCTTGCCGCGAAGGGGAAGAATGGCCTGGAAACGGCGGTCACGGCCCTGCTTGGCACTGCCGCCTGCGGAATCGCCCTCCACGATGAAGAGTTCGTTATCCTCCCAGTGCCGTCCGGTACAGCTGGAAAGCTTACCCACCAGGGGAGCGGCTTCCAGCTGGCTGGCCTTGCGGATGTTGTCACGGGTTTTGCGGGCTGCTTCCCGGGCCTGGGCGGCGCGGATGGCCTTGGAGACGATGGCATTGGCAACTTCCTGATTTTTCAGGTTGTCCAGCCAGTCCAGCAGCTGCTGCGTCACAATGGCTTCCACGGCAGGACGGACTTCACTGTTGCCGAGGCGGCCCTTGGTCTGGCCTTCGAACTGGGGATTTTTGACCATGGTGGTCAGAACGCAGGTCAGCCCCTCGCGGAAATCTTCACCCGCCAGGTTGTTATCTTTTTCCTTCAGCAGGCCGACCCGGCGGGCATAATCATTGAAGCACTTGGTAAAGGCCGCCTTAAAACCGGTCTCGTGGGTGCCGCCTTCGGGCGTATTGATGTTGTTGACATAAGAGAACAGGCTTTCGGTGTAGCCGTCAGTATACTGGATGGCCGCGCGGCAGATGACGGTATCCCGTTTGCCTTCAATATAGATGATATCTTCCTGCAGGGCGTTTTTACCGGCGTTCAGGTAACGGACGTAATCGGAGATGCCGCCGTCATAGCAGAAGACACGGGTGCGGCTGTCCGCGTCAGCCAGCCGCTCATCGGTAAAGGTGATGCGGATGCCGCGGTTCAGGTAAGCCAGTTCCTGCAGACGCCGGGCAACCGTTTCTGTCTGGAAACGGACATCCTCAAAGATCTCATCATCCGGGAGAAAACGAACCAGGGTGCCCTTTTTACGGGTGTTGCCCAGCACTTCCAGCGGACCTTCAGGCTTGCCGGCATGGATTTTACCGGTGGCAGGATCCGTCTGACTGGTGAAGGCCATGCGGTAATGGGTCCAGTTGAGGAACACATCGACGGTGAGCCACTTGCTCAGCGCGTTAACGACGCTGGCGCCGACGCCGTGGAGACCGCCGGAATAGTCATAGTTTTCACTGTTGAACTTGCCGCCGGCGTGCAGCACGGTGAAGATGACTTCCACACCGGGCTTGTGCATGGTGGGATGTTCATCCACGGGCATGCCGCGTCCGTTGTCATAAACGCTGGCGGAGCCGTCCTTGTGAAGCGTGACGGAGACTTCAGAAGCGAAGCCGTTGGACGCTTCGTCAATCGCATTGTCCACGATTTCCCACAGAAGGTGATGCAGACCGCGGGAAGAGGTTGTACCGATATACATGCCGGGGCGCATACGCACAGCCTCCAGGCCTTCCAGCACCTGGATATTACCGGCATTATAGGTTTGGGATGCCATGGGTTCACTCCTTTGGGGCTTTCACATGAAAGGCCCGAATGATCACAGATTATTATACCATAAAATGTGCCTGAAAAGAAAGGGGAACACAAGATTTTGTAAGCTGTTCAGCAAGTTGCAAAATCAATGCATTATTCGTCTGAAAAACGGACGAATGTGAATTATCGCTTTGCGATGTGAAATACTCGCCTGTCGGCGAATGCGGCAGTTACTGCCTCTGACTGGGGTTTTCAGACGGAAGATGTGATATTGAGGGTCGTTTTTTTCCGGATGGAGAGAAATACAGGGGCTCAATTTATCAGATGCGTCGTTTATTCAGGGTTATGCCGGGAATATAATACGGGCAAGGATGAGGGGCAGAACCTGATTCCGGATCTGCAGATCTCACGGGAAGAAAGGAGGATGGATAATCGTTTAAGGTATAGAGTTCAGACGCCCTGCCGATGGCGGTGCGGTTGACATGTATACGAAAAAAGGGGATAATATTTTTCGTATACGATGAAGGAGGATGTGCTAATGAAGCGCATTTTGTGTATTATACTTGCCCTTGGAATGCTGACCGGAACAATGGCTTTTGCCGTTGCTGAAGAGGATGACGATATTCAGTTCTCGGATGAAGAACTGCGGGAAATGCAGGAAGAGGAAGACCAGGCTGAAAACTATGTTGAGGCTGAGGTAAAAGGTGAGGTTTACCATGAAATGACCCGGGAGGATTTCAACGCGAATTCTCCTGCCCTGTATAAGGCCAAAATGCGTTCGGACTACAACGGCGTGATCTACTCGGAAAAGTGGAAGTCTGAAGAAGACATTACCCCGAAGATGAGACTGATGGACGCCAGGGGTAAAAAGGTGGACATCCTGTATGTCGGACTGATCTGGTTTATCGTCCGGCGGGACAATGTGATCGGCTATGTCAGAAGGCAGCAGATTGCCAAAGGCGACATTGAAACGGTTGATCCTGTGAACACACCGCCTTTCAATGTTCAGAAGCACACCTATATCGCCAAAACCGCCACCACCTGCCATGTACGGAAGAGCATGACGCCTTCCAAGGGAGACGGGGATGACGGAAACAACTGGGTCATCCTGAAGCCCGGCACAGAGCTGAGCATCTGGAAGTTCTACAAAGGCTGGGCGATGGTAAACTACTGGCGTGAATACGGTTATATCGATCCGAACGAGCTGACGGACCTGGTGCCTGTTTCTCCTACGGATGAAGAACTGTTCCCGGACAGTCCCATTGCTGCCTATACAAGCTATTACAAGATGACCCAGAACGAAACAAACCTGAACCGGATCCATAATATTAAAACCGGCTGCGGGTATATTTCCCAGGTGCTGCAGCCCGGAGAACGCCTGGACGCAAACAAAACCATGGGTCCCTATCGTCCGGGCAAGGGATACAAACAGGCCGGCGTGCTGACGGCCGGGACATCCAAGCTGGGATACGGCGGCGGAACCTGCCAGGTTTCCAGCACACTGTACAACGCGCTGATCCAGCTGCCGGACATCGAGATCAATCATCGCCGTCCCCACGGCGGAAACGGTGCCGCCTACCTGCCGATCCACTGTGACGCGGCTGTGGGCAACCCGGAACTGAACCTGATTTTTACCAACCGTTATGATTTCCCGATCAAAGTGCTGGGCACCTCCAATGACGACGGTGCCCTGCTGATGAGAATTTACCGGTATCATGGGGAAGAAGAGTAAAACCACAGGAGTAAAACCTGAAACCATAGTCCATAATCCTGTATTATGAAGGAGGCAAAAAAATGAAGAAATCCATTCTGTCCATGGTAATGGCCCTTGTAATGGCCTTCTCCTGCATCGGCCTGGCGGCCGCTGAAGAAGGTACGATATCCTTTGACGCGAAGATCAGCGCGGATATTCCCGCACTGATGGTGCAGTCCGGGGAGGCTCCGGCAGAACTGCCCGAGGATGCGCAGCAGGCTTTGAACGCTGTGAACGCGATCCTGAATACGGTTACGCTGAAAGGCGTTTTTGAAAAGGACGCCGGAGAAGTAGCCCTGTACGCGGGCGATGATCTTATGCTTTCCATCGGCGCGAAGAAAACGGAAGAGGGCGCGACCATTGCCAGCACCCTGCTGGGCAACCAGGTGCTGTTCCTTTCCAATGAGATGGTTCAGCAGATGCAGCAGCAGATTCAGCAGCAGGCGGCGACATCTGCAACGGCTTCTGCAGGTTCGCTGAATGAACTGCAGAACATTGACAAGGAGCAGCTCGGGAAGGACGTAGCGGAAATTGCGGAGAAGCTGAGCAAGGCATTCAGCGAAAAAGTGGGTGAGCCGGAGAACGGCGAATTCACTGTGGACGGAATGACCTTTACCGTGAAGACTCCTGTCAACATCACTTATGCGGAAGCTTCCGAACTGATTCTGAACAGCGCGAAGGAACTGCTTGGAAAAGATTCCATGAAGGCGGTTCTCAAGGCCTTCAGCCAGAAAGGCGATCCGATCGAAGAGATCGACAAGGCAATTGAAAAAATCAAGAACCAGCCCGCTGAAGAACAGCCTGAACTGTCTGCGGCAATCTATTCAAACGACAAGGACGATAACTATGTTGTCATTGAAATGACCAAGAAGACCGCCGCGACCGAGACTGAAGAAGCCAAGGAAGAAAAGGTCTATTTCGCTGAAGGCCTTGCGGACGGAACGGTCAAAATCCTCCTGACGGCCGACGCAGAGAAGGAAGACATTGAGTTTGCCTTCAACGCGGCTGAAGGAAACACCAGCCTCCTGGGTAAGATTGCCGACACCAAGGGCATGAACATGGATATTGACCTCAATGCCGATCAGGCCGGCAACCTGGTGATGAACCTGGCTATCAAGGACAAGGATGTCAATGTGAAGGCGAGCGCGAAGGTGGAAGCCGCGGAAGGCGACCGGAAGAACTTTACTGTGGACGTATTTGCCAACGACTCTGAAAAAGCCCTGCTGACCATTACAGGTTCTGCCGGAAAGAGCGAAGACAAACCGGTCAGCGTGTTTGAAGGAGAAAACATCACGGTTCTGCCGCTTGAAAAGCTGGCGAGCGGTGAAGACGCCGCCGTGACCGGACAGCTTTCCCTGACAGCAACCGCCAACCTGCTGAAGTCTGTGACCGTGCTGGCCAAGAACCTGCCGGAAGACGCGGCGGCCTGGCTCAATGCCCAGGTGAAGCAGCTGATGGTTCCCAAGAAGCCTGCCGTACAATAACAAAAACAGTGAGCAAAAGAGGAGAGACAAGCGCTCTCCTTTTTTTTGCAGTTCCGGAGCGGATAACATAACCGATTCTGAAGGAAGAATTACCCCAAAAACAGGAGTATAATGGGGAAAGAGAGAAATACTTATTCCGTACAAATAATTGAACAGAGCAGCGGACAGCGCGCTGCGGAGACAGGAGCTTCAACATGCAGAAAATTGCTAGCTTTCAAGTTAACCATCTGAACCTGCTGCCGGGCCTTTATTTATCCCGGACTGACAGGCGGGAACAATGCGCGGCATCCACGTTTGACCTGCGGGTTACCGCACCGAACCGGGAACCGGTGATGGATGTTCCGGCCATACATACTATTGAGCATCTGGGCGCCACCTTCTTCCGGAACAGCAAAAGGAAGGATGAAATTATATACTTTGGGCCTATGGGATGCAGGACGGGATTTTACCTTGTGGTTTTCGGGGAACAGACCGCGGAGGACGTTTATCCGCTGGTACTGGAGATGTGTGATTTTATCATCGGCTTTGAGGGAGAAATTCCCGGAGCCAGACCGGAAGAGTGCGGGAACTGGTCCGAGCAGAACCTGAACATGGCCAAGTACTATATCCGTAAATACCGTGAAGAACTGACAGCGCATAAGCGGCTGACCTATCCGGAATAAGAAACCGCGGGCATGACGGAACGAGCGGAAGGGAGTTACAGACAGATGAATGGCTGCCGGGAGAGAACCAGGAAAACCCTAGCAATGCTTCTAAGCATTGTATTCGTTTTCTGCCATGTCTGCATAGCGTCGCTGGCGGAGGAAATTCCGGCGACACCGACGGATCTGGCCGGAGAAGCGGAACCGTTTGAACAGACGGAGACCGTGGAGGGCGTCAGGATTACGGTTACGGTCAGGGACGGTGCCCGGACAGCTGATGGAAATACTTTTGTCGCGAAAGTATCGGCTGCGGACTTTGTTTCCGCTGCCGAGGAAGTACTGGGCATTGAGCAGGGCGACGGCAGGGTTATCCGCCACGCGGTTTACCGGTTTTCCTTCGGGGAAATGAGCGGACCCGGCAAGGTCAGAATGGAAAAACTTGGGCTGACCGGACTGCAGGAGGAATATCCGGGCAGCCGGGTCAGCGTGTATGTGCTGAGGTATGATGAGACTGTTCAAAGCCTGAAAGAAAAAGTCCGGAGCATTCCGGTAATTATACAGGCTGAACGGAATACGATTTCCTTTGCTCTCCCGGAACCGGGACTGTACGACGTGGTAACGGTAGCACAGCTGCCGGAGGAGAGTCTGCCGGCGGATGAAAAACCAGCGGCAGAGGAAGCGGACGAAGCTGGTTCCGCGGACAATCCGGCGGAGGAGGAATCAACCGCAGACACAGAACAGGAAGGACCTGCCGCGGAGCCGGAAAACGGAGAAGCGGAACCGGCGGAAACAGAACCGGTTTCAGAATCAGAGAAGCCGGAGGAGACCGGCGCAGCGGCACCGGCACAGGAACCTGCTGAACGTGAACAGGAAGTTCCGGCAGCAGAGAGCAAACAAATAGAAGAAGCGCCTGCAGCAGAAATGACAGACGAGGGACAGAAACCGCAGGGAACTCCTGAACCGGCGGAGGTTCTCTCCGGGACGGGGAGTACGGAAGCGGAACCCTTATCCGGGGCTGCGGAAGAAGACGACAGGGTGAAAGCCTTTGTGACCCGCTGCTACTGGCTGATCCTTGGAAGGGAACCGGATCAGGGCGGACTAGCCGACTGGACCGGCAGACTGAAAAGCAAAAGTGCTACGGCCGCGGAAATTATCCTGGGCTTCTTCGGCAGCCGGGAGTTTATCCAAATGCATAAGCCTTCGGAGGAAATGATTGAGATCCTGTACAGGACGATGCTGAACCGGGCGTCGGATGAATCCGGCAGGCAAAGCTGGAGTAACCTGATTGCCAGCGGAGCTTCCCTGAACAAACTGCTGAACGGGTTCTGCACTTCCGCTGAATTCAAAAGCATCTGTGAAAGCTATGGCATAGAGGCGGGATCGCTTCCGGAAGGAGCGGCAGGAACCCCTGTGGCCTACAGCGAGAGAATAACAGCTTTTGTGACCAGGTGCTACCGGGAGGCGCTGAGCCGGGAACCGGACGCCAACGGCCTGCAGTTCTGGTGCAACCAGCTGACAGGGAAAAACATGTCTTTCTCCGAGGTTGCGGCGGGATTCGTGTTCTCCGATGAAATGAACAACAAAAACCTGAACGACGAGGCCTTTGTCAAAGTACTGTACCGGCTGTACCTGGGCCGGGAAGCGGAATCCGCCGGGCTTGAATTCTGGAAGGGAAAACTGAAGGAGGAAATGACCCGGGAACAGGTGAACGAAGGTTTCGCAAATTCCCGGGAGTTTGCGGGCATCGTTGCGGCTTACGATTCTGAGTCAGGGGCCGAACCGGAATACAATTATATCCTTGTTCCGGATGACCAGGGTATCGTGGTCAATAACGGAGCGAAGGTGCAGATCCGGACCAGTCCGGAACTGGTGAAAGCGGGAACTGCCCTGAAGTGGCTGAGCAGCGATACAAAGATTTTTACCGTCAGCCAGGACGGTGAACTGACGGGCTGCTATCCGGGCAAAGCCACGCTGAAGGTATACCTGCCGGACGGAAAGATCCTCACGGAAACCACAGTGACCGTGAAAGCCAATTACCGGGCGGTGCTGTTCTCTGAATCCACATTCGCCGGGGGAGTGATCCGCCGGAACCGGGGCGACGTGAAACTGATGAAGAATGTTCTGTCCTCCGTTACCGGGCCGGACGGTGAACTGTATAAAGTCTATTCCTACGATGACCTGGTGGCAAAGGATGTGTACACCAAGATCAACCAGCTGCTGGTCGCACCATCCCGGGACGGTGACGTCTCCATGTTCTTCTTCGCATCCCACGGGGATTATAAATCCACGAGCCAGAAATATGCCGGCCGCCTGTGGTGCAAGAACAAGGAAACCTGGCTGGAACTGCCGGAACTGGCAAAAACACTGGCTGCGGCGAAGGGCAAAGTGATCGTGATTCTTGAATCCTGCGGACCGGGAGCGGCAGTCCGGGAATGGCCTGACGAAAACCTGAGCGCCGCGTCGCCCGAAGGTGAAACGGTCACAGCGGAAGAAATCGACGCGCCCGATCTTACTGAAATGATCATCAGTACGTTTGCAGCAGCGGACCCGGGCCTGACGGTTTATCAGACGAACCTGGCGGACGAGCCGCTCAGCGGCGCGGGAACGGACACAGCCGGACAGGCGCCGGGCGGGAATCTGTTCCTGACGGAGAAGTTTGTCGTGCTGACGGCTTCCGCGTATCTGCAGGCCTCCTACATGGTCGGGGAGCATTCCTACAACCTGTTCCCGTACTGGCTGTCAAAGGGTGTGGGTACAAGCGGCGCCATGCCGGCGGATATTGAACACGGAAACGGAGACGGAAAGCTGACACTGAACGAACTGTACCAGTATGTGCACAAGCATACCAGCTTCAGGCAGACACCGCAGGTATATCCGAAAAACAGCGATTATGTGCTGTTCCTGAGAAAGTAAAACAGGAAACGGGAGACACCGGAAAATGACGGACAGAACACAGCAGTCGGGAACCGGAAAGCTGCCGGAACTTCTGCGCTTAGAAAACGGAGACAGAGTCAACACAACCGAAGACTGGAAACGCAGAAGGACAGAGCTGCTCCGGCTGTATTCGGAATACGTATACGGCTGTATGCCGGAAAAAGAAAAGGAAACTTTGAACTGGAACCTGCGGGAAGACCCGGAAACGGGCGGAACACTGATGACAATTACAGTTTCCTCGGAAGGACGCAGCGCGTCCTTTTCCGTTCTGGCCGGCCTTCCGGCACGGGAAGCGCCGGAAGGCGGTTTTCCGTTTTTTATCGAATACTGGCCGTGGCATTATCAGAACTGGTTTACAAAGGAATGGGTGACCGGATTCTCGGATAACTGTAAGTATGCCATGGAACGGGGATACGCCTGCTTTCAGTATGACTGCGGGCAGGTATCCGCAGACAATGAGACACGGATCGGCGCTTTCTTTACCCTGTATCCCTACGAAAAAGACAATCCCGCGGAACAGCGGGGCGTTCTCCTGGCCTGGGCATGGGGCGTGAGCAAGATCCTTGACGCCCTGGAAGCCGGCGCCGGGAAGAAGCTGGGCATCAATCCGGCACTTTCACTCGTGGGCGGCGTGTCCCGGTACGGGAAAAGCACGGCTGTGGCCGGCGCATACGATGAACGGATCCGGGTGACGGTTCCGTCCTGTTCCGGCGCGGGAGGCACCGCCGTTTTCCGGACGGATAATCACGGGAAAACGTATGATCTCATGAGCCTCGGCGGACCGGTACAATGGACGAATGAATCGGTGAACGAACCGTTCTCCAACCTGCAGGGCGGGGAAGGCTACTGGTTCTGCGGTAACTTTACCAGACTGGCATCAGCGGAAGCGCTTCCGGTTGATCAGCATATGCTGTGCGCACTGGCGGCAGGCAGGGAACGCCACCTGATTCTGGTGACAGGCATTGTTTCAGAGGGCTGGAATAACACAGAGGGACAGTGCCTGGCCTATGCTGCGTCGCAGCCGGTATGGGATCTGCTGGGCTGCGGAGAACAGAACAACATGATCATTCACCTGGACGGACACGCCATATTGCATACAGACATGGAAATGATTCTGGATTACTGCGACGTCTGCCTGACAGGAAAGCAGCGGGCAGATTTCCGGATGCTTCAGGACAAAATGAGGGGGAACCTGTTCCTGCAGGATAACCGGGACAGGCTGGATCCCCTGTACGGACCGTATTTGAGGTAATATAGTTCTATATTTACATCAACGGAGAAAAAAGATGAGCAGAAAACTGGCGGTATATGAGCCGTTCCTGGGAAAAAGACATAAGGAAAAGATGCGGGCGGCCGCGGAGAAGCACGGATTTGAAGTCCGGATTGTGGATAATCCGGAAGAGGAAAGGGCTTTTCTGACGGAATGCGAGGTGGTATTCGGACATCTTCCGGAGATTGCCCGGACATCCTCCGCGCTGAAATGGATATGCACGCCGTTCGCAGGAGTGGATCAGTTCCTGAAACCGGGCGCCTTCGCGAATCCGGAGGCGATGCTGTCCAATTCCTCCGGCGCATACGGAGTAACCATCTCAGAACATGTCATTATGATGCTGCTGGATATCCTGCGCCGCCAGCCGGAGTACCGGCGGATTGTGGCAAACCATGAGTGGAAACGGGATCTGCTGATCCGGTCCATCAAAGACAGCCGGATCACCCTGCTGGGGACGGGTGATATCGGCCTGGAAACAGCCAGAAGGCTGAAGGCTTTCCTGCCAGCATGTATAAATGGGGTAAACCGGAGCGGACAGAATCCGGACAACTGCTTTGACAGGATCCTGACGCAGGACGCGTGGGAGCAGATCCTTCCGGAAACGGATGTGCTGATTATCTCCCTGCCGGGTACGAAAGAGTCATTCCATATGGTCGGAGAACGGCAGCTGTCATTGCTGCCGGACGGCGCGGTGATTATCAATGTGGGCCGCGGCAGCGTCATTGATCAGGAAGCCCTGATCAGGGAACTGAAGAGCGGGCGGCTGCAGGCCGGACTGGATGTGTTTGAAAAAGAACCGCTGGAAAAGGACAATCCTGTCTGGGAACTGCCGAACCTGCTGATTACCCCGCACACGGCCGGCAATATGACGCTGGCGCACACTGTGAACCGGATTGTGGAAATGTTCCTGGAAGACCTGGACGCTTATTGCGCCGGACAGACGCCGAAACGCCTGATTGACAGAACCAGGGGATACTGAAGGAAACCGGAGGAAGAAAAGAACGTGGGAAACCGGTATGTGATTGCTCGGGCAGATCAGGAAAATGCTCAGGAACTGGAACTGAACCAGATTATGTGGGAACCGGACTGCGGAATCCGGGCAGGCGGGCGGATCCGGCATGACGGGGAAAACCTGTATGTGACCCTGTGGGCGGAGGAGGAGCAGATCCGGGCGGAATACACCACCCCGCCGTCCCCTGTGCATGAAGACAGCTGCCTGGAGTTTTTCTTTATGCCGGAGGGAAAAGAAGACTATCTGAATTTTGAAATGAATCCGAACGGCTGCCTTCATATCGGATTCGGACCGGACAGGCAAAGCAGGAAGCAGATCCTTCCGGAAGATCCGAAGAAGCTCTTCCGGATCCGGACTGAGCGAACCGGAGAAGGATGGCAGGCGGAATACAGGATCCCGGGAACTTTTCTCCGGGAGTATTATCCGGACTTCCGGTTTTCGGGTATTCTCAAAGCCAATGTATACAAATGCGGAGACAAGACAGTTCATCCGCATTACCTGGCCTGGAATCCGGTAGCCTCGGCCGTGCCGGATTATCACAGGCCGGAATGCTTCGGTGAGATGGTGTTCGGCTGAATGGCAAAAGAACAGAATGAAAGAATCAGGCAGGTGAACGCGATGAAGTATGAAAGAAAAGAGAAAGAAAAGCTGCCGGTGCTGGCGATCTGCTATGATTTTGACAAAACCCTGACACCGGACGATATGCAGGCGCAGGGGTACATCCAGTCCGTCGGATATGACGTGGAACAGTTCTGGGAAGAGACCAACAAGCTGGCTCATGAACAGGAAATGGATTCCAACCTGGCCTATATGTACAAGATGGTGAAGGAGGCGGAGGGGAACCTGATCCTGAACCGGAAAGCGCTGATGGAATACGGATCAAAGGTGAAGGTGTTTCCCGGCGTGGAGGGCTGGTTTGAACGCATCCGGGAATACGGCCGACAGCATGGGGTTCTGGTGGAACACTATATCATTTCCTCCGGACTGAAGGAAATGATTGAAGGAACGGAAATGGCGAAACAGGGCGCCTTTGAAAGAATCTATGCCAGCTCCTTCTGCTACAATGACAGGGGCGTAGCTATCTGGCCGGCCCAGGCGGTCAACTATACCAACAAAACACAGTTCCTGTTCCGGATTGAAAAAGGAACCCTGGATGTCAACGATCCCGCGGTCAATGATTACTATCCGCAGGCCAGGATCCGGATTCCGTTCCGCAATATGGTTTATATCGGGGACAGCGATACAGATATCCCCTGCATGAAGCTGGTGAACTCCTACGGCGGACATGCCATAGGCGTTTATGATCCTGCGACGGGCAACATGGAAAAGGTCAAAAAAATGATCCGGGAGGACCGGATCAGATACTATACACCGGCGGACTACACGGAAGGGTCCATGCTGGACGCGCTGGTGAAGAAGATTATAGTCAGAACAGCTGCCAACGAGGCACTGGAGGCGGAGCATACCGCCTGCGCCCCGGAGAGGGAAAACTGATCAGAAGAAGTTCCAGCGGGAAAGCAGGAAGCCGGGGATAACCACAATCAGGAAGAACGCCCAGCTGACCAGGGTGAAGACTTTGATGAACCGGCCGCCCTTTCCCGGATATTCCCGGACATAGATCCGGTAGTTGATCACGGAAGCAAGGGAGCCGATCAGAGAACAAAGACCGGCGGTATCCGCACCGTAGATCAGGCCGGCAAAGTTTTCCGTAAAGGGATAGAGCACGATGCTGGCGGGGACGTTGGAAATGATCTGGCTGATGCCGATAGCCCACCAGTATTCATAGCCTGCCACGGCCTTCTTCAACACTCCGGCAATTTCCTGATTGGCCGCAACGGACGAAGAGAAAACAAAGAAGCACAGGAAGGTAATCAGCAGCACGTAATCCACCTTCAGCAGAATCTTCCGGTCCAGGATCAGCATACTGATCAGCACAACCGCAACGGCCCAGGGCCAGAGCTCTGTGCGGGTAACAATCACAGTGAGAATCAGGACAAACAGGCATACATAACCGATACGCCTTACTTTTCCGTCAGGGGTCCAGACCATCCGGTCGGCACTGGCGGAAATTGCTTCTTTTGGATTTTTCCGGTAAAGGAAGAAAACGAACCCGATCAGCAGCAGAGCGGACATGGCGCAGAGCGGAAGCATATGCAGCATGAAATGACCCGCGGATACGCCGGCTTTTCCGTAAAGGAAAAGGTTCTGGGGACTGCCGAAGGGCATCAGGAGAGACCCGCGGATAGCCGCGATGTTTTCCATGGAGATGACCGGCAGAATGTATTTTTCCTTTCCGCCATCCCGGAATAGCATGATGGTCAGCGGGACGAAGATGATCAGGGAGACGTCATTAGTCACGAACATGGAACAGAAAAAGACGCCGAAGATCAGGAACAGGGAAAGGGAGGTCATCCGTTTCAGGCCGGAAGCCAGGCCAACCAGGGGACGCAGGACGTTTTCCTGCTTGAAGCCCTCCAGGACGCACAGCATCATCAGGAGCGTACCGAGAGTGTGCCAGTCGATATCCCGGAGCAGCTGCGCGGAGGGCGGCGTGATGATCAATGCGATTCCGGCAGCCAGGAGAGACAATGTCAGCATCAGTTCCTTTTTCAGGAAACCGAAGAACTTTTTCATTTCCTTCAATCCTTTCAGCTTCCGTTCCGGACGGAAACCGCATTATTCTAACGAAAAACAGCCAGACCGTCAATCGGTGAATGCACCGGCCTTTTACTGCAGCAAAATTTTCATCGTTTGAAAAAATATACGATTAAAAGAAAACCAATTCGCAAAAAAAACACTGGTAAATATTGACACAAAGGGAAACGGTCATAGAATTATATTATATATAATATTTGATTCCCGGAATCCGGCGGAACGGAGGGGAACACAATTTCACAGAACGGAGGGGATTGTGTGAAAACCGGGCTTTTTGCTGATTTATCAGAAGAAGACAAAGAAATAGCGGAGTATGGTCTGAAACAGGGACTGATACTAATCGGCGGACTGATTCTGGCGGTGGCTGTCGGTTGGCTGCTGGGCATTCCGGGACAGGCTGTGCTTTTCCTATTACTTGCGTACATACTGCGCATTTTTGCCGGAGGCTATCATGCAACAACGCCCGCCCGATGCGGGGTGATATCAGCCATATTTATCCTGATCTGCTTTCTTTGCATTAAATATATAACGCTGCCACAGGTGGTGACGCACGGACTTACCCTGGCAGGCGGATTGTTCATCATGCGGTTTGCGCCGGTGGACACGGCTAACAAAGAACTGGATAAAAAGGAAGAACAGGTATATGGCCGGATGGCTCGTCGGATCGTGCTGGCTGAATTCGGTATCTATCTGATTTCAGCTTTGCTGGGGTGGAAGCCGGGAACACGCTGCGTGAGCGTTTGCCTGTCCCTTATGGCGGTGAATCTTGCGGTGGGCCTGGCAAACAAAAAACGGAGGAGGCGGCTGGACCATGATGAAAATCCTGATCTGTGATGATGATGAACTGTTCAGTGAGGACCTGGAGAAAAAACTGGAGCAGTATGAAATCAATCATCGGGATGAATTTGATATCCATGTGGTGAATCATGGAGAGGAAGCGCTTCAGAAGCTGAAGGAAGAACCGTGGGACGTGCTGTTCCTGGATATTGAAATGCCCAACATCAACGGTGTGGAAGTTGGCACGCGGGTACGGGAACAGCTGCAGAACTACGGACTGAAGATCATTTATGTTTCCAGCCAGCGCGGGTACGCTATGGATCTGTTTAAGGTGGACACCTTTGATTTCCTGATCAAACCGGTGAAGTATGAAGAGCTTGAGGAAGTCATGAATAAGCTGATGAATACGCTGAACCGGAGCGGGGAAATGTTTGTCTACCATAAGAAAGGGCAGACGGCACGCTGTAAAATGGAAGACATTCTGTATTTTGAAAGCCAGCTGAAAAAAACAATTGTTGTGACACGTCAGAAGACAGATGAATTTTATGCTTCCCTGAAAGATATTTATGAGGAATTAAAGGATAAGCGATTCTTCTACTGCCATAAGAGTATCCTGGTGAACTATGACCGGGTGGCCGAATTCCATTATGACAAGCTGGTGCTGGATAACGGTGAAGAACTGGAGATCAGCCAGGCAAAGCGGAAAGAAGTGCGTAAACTGAGCAGCGAGATGGGGATGGAACAATGAGCAGTACGTTGATATACCTGATTACCGGCGCGCTAAACACCTTGTGTATTGCCAGAGTTTTTCGCCACAATGCCGCGGAAAGAGTTCCATTCCAAAGTGAAGTAGCGGCTTATATTGCTTTTTATGCAGTAACATCCGCTGTGTATCTTCTGTTCGGTATTCCGATGCTGAATATGCTGTTGAATATGGCGGGTATGATTCTGCTGAACCGGTTATATGAGAAGACACTGAAACGGAATATTATGATGGTGCTGGTGACGTATGTGGCAATGATACTGGCAGAACTGGCAGCAGTCTGGGTCAGCGGTTTTGTGCCGAGCAGCGTTTGGGAACGTCAGCAGGACAGCTTCTCGCAGATGGGAATGGTTATCCAGTGTGTGATACTGTCACTGATTGTTCAGATTCTGAAGCGGTTTAAAGGGGTGGCCAGAAGCACAGAAGGTGACTGGATCTGCTGGGCAGGCGTCATCCTCATGCAGATTATGCTGATTGGCTTGATTGCCATGTCTGTCTTCAGCTTTCATGGAGACATGCTGGCCGGTGCTGTGCTGATGCTGGCGGTGATTGACTATGTGGTGATCTACATCTATGACCGGCTGATTGTATCTGAAGAGGAGCGGGTGAAAAACCTTCTGCTGGCTGAACAGAAGGAGAGTTATGAGCGGGAAATGGAGATCCTGCTGGACAGCCGGAAGAAAATCCGGGGAATCTATCATGACATCAAGAATCACATCCTGATCCTGCGCTCTTATTCTGATCAAAAACGTTATCAGGACCTGAATGAATACCTGCACCGAATGCAGGAAGAGACGCAGGCGGCAGTTCCGCAGGTCTATACCGGACAGCCGGCCGTGGACAGCATGCTGCATTACAAGATCAGCAGCGCGAAAGAGATACCGATTGAGGTGGAAACCAGTATTCCGGAACAGCTGAGTATGGACGATTTTGATATTACGGTCATCCTGGGAAACCTGCTGGATAACGCAATCGAAGCATGCGGGAAACTGGAAAAGGAGAAGAGAAAAATATATCTGTCTATCAAACTGGTGAAGAACCAGCTGTTTATCCTTACTGAAAACCCGTTTGAGGGCAAGCTGAAATGGCGGGGAAGCAGACTCCTTACACAGAAAACGGACGAAAACAACCATGGTATTGGACTGGAGAACGTGAAACGAGTAGTTGAGAAGTATCACGGGACACTGGAAATGAATGCGGAGGATCAGATTTTCAGGACAAAAATACTGCTTTATCTTGGATGATGGCAATAAAACGTTGGATTGTGGCAATGATCGCCACAATCCTTTTTTTATCGTTACAATGACACCAGATCGGCTGTTCAAGCCAAAAAAAGCAGAAGGAGGGATGGAAAATGGCAGACATATTCAGAGAGATGGAAGATATTGAGGTTATGGAAGTAACCGAAGCTTCCTTGCTGGGAGAGGCCGCCGCATCGCTCGGAGTCAGCTCATGTGCCAGCTGCTCCTGCTGCGGATCCACAAGTTGCATCAGCTGCGGCATAGGCGGCGCCTCCGGCAGCAACTAACCAAACTTAAACAAAATTATAAAAATGGGAGGAAACAAAAATGGCAGACGTATTCAACAAGAACATGGAAGACATCGAGGTTATGGAAGTTTCTGAGGCTTCTCTCCTGGGCGAGACCGCCGCGACGAGCGGATCCAGCTCCTGCGGCAGCTGTTCCACCTGCGGCTCCACCAGCTGCATCAGCTGCGGCTCCGGCCAGACTTCCCTGGCGAAGTAATTTCAAAACAGCTTAACTGCTGAGGGGTACGAACAGTTTTTCTTGAACAGCCGATCGCCCCCTTGGGCCTCCCAACACAATTATGGAACTAATGAATAATCTCCATTGAGACGGAGAGCACAATAAAGACCAACGGAGAAGATTGAAAGGAGAAACCAAAATGAAGACCATGAACATCGGAAAGCAGATTATCGTGAAGGCAGCTGTCAAAGTAGCAGAGGTACAGGCAAACAGTTGCTGTCCTTGGTTTTTTTATCAGCCGAAGCAGCCAAAGGCCATGAACAAGCTGAAGAAAACTAAGTAATCAGGTCTCGGGAAAGACCAATAACAAACGAAAGGCTGAGGAAACGTATGAGTATTATTGATGTTCAGAACATCTCAAAGAAATACGGCGAAAAGACTGTGCTGGACAACATCAGTTTTGAGATTCCTGCAGGGGAAACAGTAGCCATCGTGGGCCCTAACGGAACAGGAAAGACCACGCTGCTGGAAATCCTGATGACGATTCGAAAGGTCAACAGCGGCACTGTGACGATCCTGGGAAAAAGCACCGGTGAGCAGAAAGCCGTGGATGAGATCCGGGCAAAAATCGGTGTAATGCTACAGGAAGGCGGTATGTACGCGTTTATCAAACTGAAGGAGGCGCTGGATCTGTTTGCATCGTTCTACTCTGTGGAGAAAGAGAAGATCGGCCGACTGGTGGAGTATTTTGAACTGCAGCCTTATCTGAACACCAAATATGAAAAACTTTCAGGCGGATGGAAGCAGAGGTTCCTGCTGGCGATCGCATTTCTGCATGATCCGGATCTGGTTTTCCTGGATGAACCGACGACGGGACTTGATCCCAAGGCCACACAGCTTGTATGGGAAAAGATCCGGGGCGGCGTGCAGAAGAACAAGACAATCTTGCTGTCCACTCATTCTATGGAGGAAGTGGATAAGTTTTGTGACCGGGTGATTGTGCTGAACAAAGGAAAGATTGCTGCGAACGATTCTCCTGCGAACATAAAGAAAGCTCTGGGCGTTGAGTTTTTCTCTGACGCGTATTTCAAACTGGTGGAAGGAGGAGAAAAACTGTGAAATTCTCCGCGAAATGTATCTGGAAACAATTCTGGTATGACCTGGTGATATTCTTCCGGGAACCTTTTTTTGCACTGCCGATTCTGCTGCTGCCGGGCGTGTTCTTCGTGATTTACGCCGGGTCCATGGCGAAGGATGCGGAAAGCATTGCGGGGTTTGCTCAGTACCTGCCGATGTACATGATCCTGATCTCATTTCTGACAGTGTTCTTCAACATCGGAACACAGTATGTGACGGATAAACAGAGCGGTATATTCAAACGATTGCTGCTGAGCCCCATCAGCCTGTTTAACGTTGTTCTGACCTATTCCCTGCGGGGATTACTGATCTCTATCCTGGGATTTTTTGAAATGATCGGAATCGCAATCATCGTGTTCAAGATCCCCATGAGCGAACACATGGTTCTGTTCTTCTTTGCCTTTCTGGTGACGGTGATCATCATGATGCTGCTGAGCCTGACATTACACGGGTTCTTCAAGAACAGCCGGCAGGTGATGCCTTTTACGATCATTGGATTCCAGTATGTTCTGTTTGCCAGCGGAATGATTATGCCGGTGGAGAATATGCCGGTGGTGCTGCGGTACCTTGTATATGTGAACCCGGTATACCACATGAATCAGATCCTGGTCCGTGTATGGTATGGTGCACCGCAGCAGATGGTGAACATTATCGCATTGGCGGTGTGGGTGGCAATCTGCCTGGTGCTGATCCAGTTCCAGAAAGGCTTTGCGACGGACAAGTGACAGAGAAAAGGTGGGAAAGCAAAAAATGGACGGCGTGAAACTATTCCCGTACTGCCTGGAACGGAGCACAAATGTACCCAAAGCCGCTCTGAAGGCTATTGAGTGTCCGGAATTGCCGGAGGCGGCGGAAGCCTACAAGATATCCGCTGTGAAACTGCAGGCTGTGGCCGAAGAGGGAATCAGGACGCTGGAGTATGCGTACAGCCTCAGCCAGAGCCCGGACATCCTGAAAGCAAAGCGGAAAATGATGGGCGGCAAGACTGTGACCAACGGGGATAAATTTGCAGGGACGGAATATGAATCCCTGATCGGCCGGTACAACCAGCAGGTGGAAGAAACTCTACGTACAGAAGGGAAATACAGGGTGCTTTTCGGGAAATGCCTGGATAAGAACCGGGAGGCTATGCAGACCTTCATCGCGGGAAATCCATATGTGCTGAAAACACTGCCCCTGATCAATAAGGACTTCATTTACAAGTTAAACAAATACATGAATGTGCCAGTGAAACGGCACAACGCTGATATCCGCAAACTTGACCACCAATTAATCCGCCTTTTCACCAGGGCAACAATGAAGACGAGCCCGTTCAGTTTCCTGACTTCCACCTGTCTGTTTGATATGGAAGGCGGAAAACAGAAGGCAGCAAAGGGCCTCAGATCCCTGTGTGAGGCGAATAATTACATTATCAAGGCAATCTATGACTTTATCATTGAGAAACCGCATTTTGCCAGCCAGGTGGACTACCGTCTGAATGCTCACCAGGCGTACGGAGACAGCTGCATATTCCTGTACCAGCGGGACTATGAAAAGGGCAAGGTATATAAAACGGTGGATGGCACCGTCAGGATCGCCAGGAAGGGCATTGTTGAAATGATCTGCGAACGGTTTGGCAACCAGCCGTTCCGGTTTGGCGAGTTATTGGAACTGTTCACAGATAACGGGATGGAGATGGAGAAAGCGAAAGGGTTTATCTATCAAAAGCTGATCGCAAATCATATCCTGACGCCGCATCTGTCCATCGATGACACGAAGGAAGACATATTCAGAGAATTTGAGGAGAAAACTGCAAAGCTGGCAGATGACGAAGAAGGAACGCTTGGAAAGATCCGCAGCCGTGTGAACGAGTATGAAAGTCTGATAAAGGTTTTTGAGGAAACAGACTGGCGCGGACGTTTTGAGGCAGCCGGAGAAATGGATCGGCTGGTGACGGAAATTGAGAAAATTCTGGACCGCAAGTTTGTACATAATATCCTGCTGTATGAGGACAGCGTATATGACGAGCCGCGAAAACCCATTGAAAGGGAAGAACTGGAAGACAGTGAACTGAGCCGACTGCAGAAGTATTTCCGCATTTTTGATCAAGGAATCCTGAGCTATGTACTGTTCAGTGAAATGTTTCTGGAAAAATACGGGGACGCAAAAATACCGGCGGATAACCTGGATGTGTACAAACTGTTTGTGGAAGCATCCTCAAAACTGACGAATGTATGGAAAGACAATTTCAGCACGATCAGTTTTGACACAGGAGAAAAAATACGAACCATATCCGAACTGAAAAAGGATATGTACAGGAGGATCCAGGAAAGCAAAGACAGGAAAGAACCGCAGGACCTGAAAAGCTTCATCGACGAGGCGACCGGGAAGTATCCTGACATTTTTAATACAGATATAGACAGCGCCACCTTCTTTCTGCAAAAAGCGGAGGAAGAGGGAAATCTGGTGATCAACAAGGTATACAAAGGACAGCTGCTGTTTTTTACCCGTTTCCTGAAGCTGTTTGATGAGGACAGCAGGAAAATAAGCAATTACTGCCGCTACGCCTTTGGACCAAACCCGGCAGAAATTACTGAAAGCTTCGGATTTAATGCCAATGTACACGGAAAGATTTTTGACAAGCGCCTGGTGCTTAACCTGACCGACCAGAATGACGCGACGGCGGAGGATATCCCGATTGGTGAGTGTTACTTCTATTATGACCGGGAGAAGAAACTTGTAAAGCTGGGGCATGAAGTCCTGGGGGAAGTAAACGGAGCCTACCTGGGCAGTCTGGCTTACAATCTGATGCCGATTCCCCTGCGGACAATCAACGGGATGCAGCCTTCAACCCGGTTTGATACTGCTTTCCTGAACCTGTGGGAGAAGGAACGAAAGGAAGGATTGATCGCGGACCATATTCCGAGGATGCAGTACGGGAAAATCGTATTCATCCGGGAACAATACCTGCTGAACAGCATTTACGACCTGAGCAAGCCGGCTGATGAACTGTACCTGGAAATACTGGAAGATTTCAGGAAGAACGGATTGCCGTCTCGTTTTTTCATCCGGCCGTACATCAATGGGGATGACTTTGATTTCTACAACATGGGCAGGACAGCCCTGAAACCACAATACATCGACCTGAAGAGCCCGCTGCTGTTCCATGAACTGCTGCGGGAGATGGAGAACCAGAAGCAGTTTGTGCTGGAGGAAATCTATCCGGACAACCGGGAGGACAAATACATCTACGAATATCAGGCGGAACAGACACTGTACAGCTGACAGGAGGAGAACGGATATGGATACCCTGACGGGCTATCGGAAAATGAATGTTTTCTTCTTCGGAAACGAGGAAGAAAAGAGAGCCTTTTACCTGGAATGCATCTGCCCCTTTATGGGAAAAACCCGGAAGGGACAGTATTACGCTACCAGGGACTGGAACGGCGGCCCGAACACGGAAGTGGTGTATGCCGGAGAGCCGATTGATGTAAAAGCACTGCGATGCGAAATACGCCGGTACTGCCGAGAGAAGAACCTGAGCTGGACGCCTGAACAGATCCAGCAGAACCTGGCAAGCTACAAAAGGAACCAGAAGAATCTGCTGAAAATGGAAAAGAAGGACAAAGTTCCGATTCGGGCACGAAACCATCTGAAGATCAAGGATGCACCTCCGGATGAAGACTATTACCGTCGCGTATACAATTCCTCCGGACATGTGAAGCTGCACTTTGAAAGCAAGTTCCTGATGCAGCCGCTGATCGAGGAGGCACTACGGACTGTGTCCGACAAAAAAGACATGCTGACGCTGGGAATGAAGCTGTTCCAAATGACGATGAAGCTCTTCGACCAGGGAGAACAGTATGCAAGCATGCTGTACTTTTCAAACACGGAAGGCTTTTTCGGAATCGCACGGCAGTATGGGAAGGAAGAAATATTCCGCCAGTATTTCGAAAGTGAATACATGAAACATGATATGGCTCGCTTTGATGAAACGCATGTGAATGAAAAGCTGGAGAACCGGTTCGCACAGGCATGGAGGCAAATCTACGAAAAGTGTCTGGCACTGGTGGAAGCGGGAGGTCTGGCAGAGGAAGGGTACTGGAGGCTGAACGACCAGGAGACGCAGATGCGGTTGAATATCAGGGATATTGACAGTCCGTTTCACCAGGCCTTACTGCAGGACAAACACCTGCATGAGATCGCGACGGGAAAAGTTCATCTGACATTCAGGTCTGTGACGAATATCCTGTACAACCTGATGCCGGCATTGAACATCACATTCCTGGAAAAACACTTCTGCAGCTACGCAATCGTGCGTTACATCAAAGAGAAATATAACACAAGCTGGCAGGAGATTATGGCGAAAAGGGTGATCTGAGCATGAAGCTGACTTACGCGAGAAACTGCGATATCTACTATGACAACCGTCAGGCAGCCATTGTCCTGGCAAAGCGCGGAAATCATTTTCTGCTGAAACGGCCGCGGGAAGACATGGAAACACTCCGGGATGTTATGAGAATGTGCGGCGGTGGTTGCGATATTGAAAACGCCTTTGAAACGATTCCGGAAGAAAAACGGGGAAAGTATTATGCCTTTGCCAAGCTGCTGTGGCAGAAACGGATCCTGGTTGAGGATACAGGAAAAGAAGAACAACTGACTCCGGCTATCCTGGATCTGCTGCGGAGCAATTATGACGCTGATCCGGAGCTGGTTCGCTACTGGACAGAGACAAAGGTGCTGTTCGCTGGACTGGAGGAGATCAGGAAGGCCTTGACAGGTTACGGCATTGCCTGTGGGAACTATGAAGGACCCGAAGCAGGAGACGGTACGAAGCTGTACATCGGCGATTTCAGCGCCGGGGAATGCCGCAAGCTGCTGGATGGGAAAAACGCGGCAGTGCTGATCCGTGAAAGCGAAGGCACAACCTACATGATGTACATGGACCGGTTTGACGCGGAGAAATACAACCGGTTCCGCAGCTTTGAATGGAAAGAAAGCAGCCGTTTCTATGCAAAGGAGAAAATGATTCCGATTCACCTGTTCATGCATTGCTGCGACTGTATCAGAAACAACACGCATCCGGAGCTGCTGTGCCTGGCAGGAGACGGAACGCTGCAGAACTTCGGGATCGGCAGCCTTTATACAGAAACGGCGGGATATTACAACCGGGAACTGACACCGCGGAGGAATGCCAGAGAGGCTTTGATACAGATTGAATTGCTTTCCGAAAAGGTACCGTGGCTGGTGGAAGGATGTAACAAGAACAACCTGAAGACGAGACAAAGCCCCGTGTGCAACTATGAAATTGTGTTCGGAAGCGACTTTGGCAGAAAAAGCTATACGGCATACCATGAAGATTATGAATCCGCGGGAATCAAAGCATTCAGTGAAGGCCTGGAGAAGATGCTGAAGGAAGCAACAGGCAGCGTATGGTGCTGTGGAAGCAGCAAAGAGGACTACTACGCCAAGGGTTATATTTCCCTGCTGGAAAAACGGAATGGCTGCATCGAGGTTACGGAGCTGCCAGAGGGAACTGCCGGAAGACTGCGGTATCTGGAAGAACTGATCGGGGAGAGGGTAAAGGTTTACTGGCGTCCCTCTCAGGCGGAAGGGATCGGCGGGATCATCCTGAGCGACGATGACGGAATGATCCTGTATGACGGACCCTACGGCTATGATCCGGAAAAGAACCTGATGGAAGCCATCTGGCAGGTGACAGGTGAAGCACAGACGGGGGGAAAGGCGGACCGGACAGGCAGGCGGAAGCTGACAGCGGAGTATGATATCGCACCTTTCAGCCAGAAACTGCCGGACGGAAAGAACGCGGAGGAAATAATCCGGCAGCTTCAGATCTTCTTTGGTGAGAAAGACAGGATTATTGATGAAAAAATTTGGGCATATCAGATCCAGATCCAGAATACGGGAATGCACGCAGGTAAATTCTATTTTGTCCGGTAAAGGGAGGGATAACAGGTGGCACGGGAAGCAGTTATGGCCGTGAAAACTATGGATGATGAGCGCATGCGGGATATTCCTGTAAAGGTGACAGCATCCTATATATTCGCGGGGCCTGCGGCACAGCCGGGGACAGACTGTTTCCGGTGCTTCCGCCGGAGCCTGGAGGACAATGAGAGCTATCTGGCCGGCATCCTTGAGAACAGTACAGACGACCTGGATGACCTGAATGATTTTGAGCGTGATTGCCTGGCCAACCTGGATCCGGAAAACCTGGGCAGGATGGTGGCACTGATTTCCCGGAAGGATTATACGGTGGAGTACCTGCCGGTACACTGCCATCCGATGACGGAATGCGCAGAACGGGAACAGGGCGGTATGACTCCCGGTATGAACCAGGCTTACCGGATGGATCCGGGCAAGCGGGCAAAAAAAGGGAATGAGATATTCAACCAGACACATAACGGATGGCTGATCAGCCCACACAGCGGAATCGGAAGGAGAATTGTCAGGGACTGGGACAGCAGAATTGTGCCCATGTATTATGTAAAAAGCAATGTGCTGAACAGCCGGTATTATTCCTACGGCCGGTCAGAAACGCTGGAAACTTCCCGGATGTCCGCTGAGTTTGAAATGCTGGAACGGTACGCATCCATTGTACCCCATACGAAGCCGGAACTGGCGGGAAGCTATAACGAACTGACCAGGGCGAACTACCGGATGGTTTCGCCCGAGCGGCTTTCCATGAGCAAATTCAGCGATGAAGTGAAGAAACAATATGGTTTTGATATCTATTCCAATGATAAAAGCTACCGGTGGCGCAGGACCGTGAACCTGACGGACGGACTGGAATACTATCTGCCGGAACAGGTGATGTATTACGACGCACAGCTGGTGAGCGGGGAAAAACGCTTCCTGTATGAAACATCCAACGGGTGTGCCATGGGCGGAACCTATGAGGAGGCGGTGGTGTACGCGCTGCTGGAGCTGGTGGAACGGGACGCGTTCCTGATGCACTGGTACAACCGGATCGCACCGAAGCAGCTGGATATATCCGGAGTGAAGAACAGTTACCTGCGGGACGTGGTGAGATATATGAACTGCATCGGATATGAGATGCGGGTGATGGACATTACCATGGAGACGGGAATACCGGCCATCTGGGTGGCTGCGATTGACAGGAACCATCACGGAAAAATGAAGTGCTACAACGCGGCAGGCGCGCATATGGATCCGGAAAAAGCACTGGAGGGCGCCCTGGTGGAAGTAGCTACAAGCATTGGTATCTACGACCGGATGATCCGGAGCGGAAAGCTGGACGAACGGCTGGCAAAACTGTCCGGGCAGCCCGGCAACGTGACCGATATGGAGGACCACGTATACTTCTACGCACTGGAGGAAAACTATCCTCACATTGAGCCTTATTACCGGAACGGGGAAAAGGCCGTTTTTACGGAACGATTCCGGGAATGGTACGGCCAGAAGGATCACTCCTTCACACTGGAACAGTTTATCGATCGATTCAGGGACCGGCACAAGGATATTTATGTGGGCGTGCTGGACAGCGAGGTCAACCGTGAACTGGGACTGTGGTGCGTGAAGGCGGTGATTCCGACGATGCTGACGATGACCTTCGGTGTGAAGAACCAGCGGCTGAACCTGGACCGGATCAGAAAGGGCGCAGTGGAAGCGGGCATATCAGACAGAGAGATTCCGGAAGAGGAGATCAACACAACGCCTCATCCTTTTCCGTAAGTAAAGGGAAACGACGATGGAATTGTTTGACAGGATTACAAGGTACCGCTATGAATACCCTAACCGGTATTCCTCCGTGAAGTTTATCGACTATATGATTACTGATCTGGAGGAAAGCAGGGAGGAGAAACTGCCGGAAGAACTGGCGGATATCTGCAGGATGATCCGGCGGGTATTCGGATACTCCCGATATGAACCAACGAATCCCTACGGGTTCCATAAGCGGGTACCGGCAGCCCGCAATGTGCATACCAATGAGGCTTTCCTGATCTGGGACGGGAGAGTCAGCCGGTATAACTGCAAGCGGGATGTGTTTGAACGGGTGGGTTTCTGCCCGGAAGAAACCGGCAGGATCCGTCTTGTCGCGGCAGCGGAACTGTGGCGGATCATGAAATTCTACGGGGAATTCGGCCTGGTGCTGCCGCTGCTGGACGCAGGACATATCCTGGCAGAGCTGAAAAAGGAACTGGAAACAGCGGGAAGAAAAGACACGGAGATTCTGTACGGAGCCGAGGAACCTGAAGATTATGAACGGCTGGGACTGAGCCCTAAAAGTAATCTGATTACGCTGGTAGTGGATCTGGGTGAAGGCGTTTTTCCGGGACTGACACGGGAAAACTACAGACGGTACAGCCGGGTGATGAACTATGATGAGGAAGTATCCGCCTATGAGGCTGCAGAGTGGGTCCTGCCATATGAAAAAGGCTTTTCAAGGAGGAAGCTGGTCAGCAATTCACGCGCATTGAATCCCTTTGAGAAAACAGAAAAAAGGGAATCGGCTCATAACCATATCGGCGTTTGCAGCCTGGAAAGGACGATTCCGGAAGAAACTGCAAAGGCATATCTCAGACAGCTTGAAGACTATATGAATCATTATATGGAGGATGCAGACAGATACAGGGTACACATGCTGTATACAACAGAAGAAGGCCAACGACTGCAGAGGATTGAAGGCGGAAAGGCCGGAACGGCGGAAACGGCTGGGATCGATAAAGGACAGCTGCTGTATGACACGGTGCGGATGATCGATATGGAGAGCATGCCGGTCGTTGTATATATCTCCTATCTATATGACGAGCAGCTGACAGAGAAGGAAAACATCTACAACGCCCATATCGGGGCTGCGGAGATCTGCCACTGGTTCCTTCTGAACGGGTGCGGAGACGGATACTTCGGACGGCCGATGCGCAACCTGAATGACGCCTATGTTGAAAAAGCGTTTGGCGCAAAGGATGGAGAAAGGTTTATGTACAGCCTGATCCTGGGAAGGGCCAATACGCAGAATTATGTTTACAGACTATAAAATAAAGAGGGAAACGGAAATGGAGTGGAACGCAAACCATTATTTTATCCATGACAGTACCTGCCACAACCGGTTTCTGGCAGAATACCTGAAGCCTGAAACGGAGCAGTTGGAAAAGGAAGGTTTGCTGGATCAGTATTTCTATATTGTGTACTGGCAGGGCGGCAACCACATCCGTTTCCGTTACAAGAGCCGGGAACCGGAAACTGTGGAAAGACGGATGAATGCACGGTTTGAAAGCTTCCTGGAAGACTATGAACCGAAATACGTTCTGCCGGAGAAAGCTTATTATGAGCTTTACAGCAACAACAAGGAAAACGTGGAGGATATTACTTTTATACCTGATAAAAGCGCCAGGAGAATGGTTTACGAGCCGGAAACGGAACGCTACGGCGGGCCGCGGAGCCTTCCGCACTGCGAAAAGATATTCTCGCTTTCGTCAAAATATACCCTGGGGATACGAAAAAATTCAGGGGACAGCGTGATGAAACGGATCATCGGCGGGCTGGACATGTTTACGCTGGCAGTCAAGGAACTCAGGGACAGGGAACTGTTCCTGAGTCTCTACAGCCAGTATTGGAAAGGGTTCGCAGGGGAAAACAAAAAACTGTTTTCCACGGAAGAACTGGCAGAGAAATACAAAAAACGGTATGACAGCCTGATGGCAGACGCCGGGGATTATTACAGGGATTGGGAGCTGGGACTGCGGGAGGAAATGAAACTGGTGTGCGAGACACAATCGGTCTATCCGGATCAGGATACGGCGGAAAAGATGATCCTTTCTTCCCAGATTCATATGACAAACAACCGGCTGGGCATTGTGCCGCAGCTGGAGGCACCGCTGGCGGAAGTACTGCAGGTGTGTGAGGGGAGCTGAAACAGATGGAGATGACGATATGGAATTTTCGGGAAGAGGCGGATCAAAAGGCGGAACTGTATGAGTTTTACCACCTGAATTCCGAGCATACGGCAAGAACCCAGAGCTTTAACGCACCAAAGATGGACTATAAACTGCCGGAGATGAAGGCAGAGGAACGGGAAATCATCTGGACGGTGCCGTACCTGGAGGATATTCCGGATAACGGGTTTACGCTGAAGGACGCACTGATGAAGCGGCGGACTTCCTGGGATTTCCACCGGGAAACGCTGACAGATGCTGAAATGGAAAAGTTCCTGGCCTATTCCTTCGGCATTAATGACAAGGAACAAAACCTGAAGACCTATCCGTCCGGGGGCCGACTGTATCCGGTGGAGATCCACCTGATCCCAACACAGAAGCTGGTGGGGAAAAACCGGATTTTCACGGAGGATTACTGCCTGAGGTACAACATGCATACGCGGAATCTGGAAAAACAATCCGAATCAGACGTGAAGAAGGTGGATACGCTGATTTCAGCAACAGATATCGGACCGTTCTCTTTCGGAGAAGCGCAGTTTCTGGTCTGCCTGGTGGGGAATCCGGAAGTGATGAAGAAAAAATACCATGCACTGACCTACCGGCTGATGCATGACGAATGCGGACACATTGGGCAGAACATGATGCTGGCAGCAGGAATGATGAATCTGAGTACTGTTCCTCTGGGCGGATTCTTTGAGGACAGAATCAGGGAATTGCTTGAAATCAGGCACACTGCAAAAAGAGTGCTGTATGTTTTCGCAGTGGGATAAGAAAGAGGGGAGAGACGGGAATGAACGAACATTCTGTTGTGAGGCTGAAAGATGATTATGTGCTTTTCCAGGAGGAGGAATGCATCTGCGTATACCGGAAAAGCACTAAACTGGTGATACTGAAACTGAAGGCAGGGAAAAATGCCTGGAACGACGCTGTGAAGGAAGACCTGAAAAGGCCGCATCAGGTGCTATGGCTGGCGAAACAGCCGTATTGGAACTGGCTTGGTCTCCTGATGCTGAAATATCAGGATCTTTTTGAAGAAATGAGTGAGGCGGAAGCCGATCGGGCGGTAAAGAAGGCTGACTATTTTTCCGTCGTCAACCCGACTCATTTTGCTGAGAATTTCCAGGTGGATGATTCATTCCAGCAGACAAAGATCTTCCTGTGGGGCGTCACGGCACTGAATATGCAGCTGTATGAAAGCCTGAAGGAGTTTGTGCCGGTCATTTGTATCATTCGGAAGGATGAAGACATGGCTGATGTAAACAGCTTTGCCGGCCTGAACGGGGAACGAAAACTGGAGGAGGATGTCCCGGAAGAAAAGATCGTTGCAGAAAAAGATTTGACAGGACGGAAAATAAGCAGCGATGATCTGTTCCTGATTGACGGAACAGGCCTGGATACAGACAGACTGACAGAGATCAGCGATTTTATCACGGAACGGAAAGCCGCGGCGCTGTTCTATAACTGCACATACAAGACGCTTGTGATTGGACCGCTGGTAATTGGCGGAGAAAGCGCATGCCTGCGCTGCATGCAGAACCAGGATATTCTGACAGAGTATTATCCCGGGGAAAGCGGTTTCCTGGACCGGGCTGTCTGGCATCTGTTCGCCTTCTTTATTCTGCGGACAGTGTATTACGTCAAGGACAAGAATCTGTATTACCTGCTTTCAGATGCTCAGATTCCGATCAACAAGGTGATAACAATATCCCGCGAAGATATTACGGCAAAGATGAGGTATCTGCACCGGGACGTTGCCTGTGCATGCAGCAAGTAATGTTTCTTAAAACATACCGGGCATGACAGAAATGAAAAACCTGTGAACGATGTGTTCACAGGTTTTCTATATGGCGGAGAAGCCGGGATTTGAACTATATTACTCAATGCTAATTTATTGGGGAACGTAGTAAAATCAATCCATTCAGGGGACAATAGTTTCATTTTCACGCCAAATGTTATAGTTTTATAAGGGTACAGATAAGGGTACAATTCTCTGCTTACAAAAGAGGCTGTCAAAGAGACAGCCTCCTTTTTCTGATCTATGAAAGCTAGCCCAAAGCCGATGGACTAGGACACAGAACTCTTTGGGTGCAGCAGCAGTCATTACCTAAAATAACCGTTTCTTACCTCTTTTGCGGTTTTTTACCTGCTGCACTGTAGTAGTCTTCAATTGCGTTTGCGACCTCGTCTATGATGCCGTCAAAGTCACGCGAACTTATCATGGGGCTGCTGGCTGGATAATTGCTGATATGTATCCTTTCAGCAAAGGCTTCCAGTCGAACGGATCATGCAAAAACAGAAGAAGCAATAGCTGGCATACACCTCCTCTGTTTTATGAATTAGAGCGAAAATGCTCATTGACCTGTCAGGCTTTTGTTGGCTTTTGATTGGTCGTTTCTGTTTACCAACGCCATGATCAGTCTTTCCGCGCCGTTCAGTAGGATACTGATTCCGATGATCGCAGGCGCAGGGATGAGGATCGTCAGCGTGCCCATTGCAAGGGCAAGCATGCCAAGTGCGCGGGACAAGCCGGTTGGGATCGTGAGGAGCGATGAACCGTGCGTGACCTGGTAAAAGGCATAAGCGGCAAGCACCAGATCAGCAGACGGCTTGCCTGATGCGAAGAAGACCAGCAGCACCAGAAGAAACCAGCCTTCTGCCAAAGTGATGCTGAGCGTCGCTCCCATCGGTTTTCCGCGCTTGACAGACCGCTTCCAGACCGCGAAATGCAAGCCAGTGTTCAACGCAAACATGAAGGTCAGCGCGAACATTTGCAAATGCGGTGCGAAAGAGGAAACCAAGCCCGCAATCATGATCAGGCCGCCGCACAGGACTGACGCTTTTGCTGTGCGTGTCATCTGTGAATCCGTGTTTTGCTTCATCTTCGTCCTCGCTGATCCATCAGTAATGCCGTGATTCCGCTGGGTTCTGATAATCTGGCATCAGTTGGCCCGGCACGCAGGCAGCCAGTTCTTCAACCGTCCAAAGCGATTGGGCTTTGGTGATTTCCCGGAGCCGCACAGGCGCAGAATATACGTCCACCTTCCCGGATGCCGTAACGGAAAACACCTGAGCAGTGTACTGCTTGCCCTGATCGGTGCACAGGTAAGCCAGGAAGGGCGCGAGGCCTTCGCTGTCTGCATGATTGGCGTCGATCTCTGCCTTCTTTTCCGCTGACATGGTCACTTCCTTGCCCATGGCTTCAGAGAGCGTTTTCAGAGTCTTGGCAAAGCCCGCCACATGGCCGGGTGACGCGCCCTGGGGACAGAAAGCATTGCAGTTGATTCCATGCCGCCAAAGTTCCATGGCCATGGCCTTTGTCATGCCGACGATGCCGGCATTGGCTGCGCTGTACACTGTGGCGTTGCCCAGACCTACCCATGCATCGGAGGCGCAATTCAGAATGGTGCCGCCACCCTGCTTAATCATATAGGGTACCGCATGTCGGCAGCAGTTGAAGGCCCCCTTCATTTTGACGGAGGTTTGGCGGTCATAATCCCGTTCTGTCAGGGAGAGCAAAGCACCGGATTCCGTAATGGCGGCGTTGTTGACTACAATATCAATGCGGCCGTATTTTGCAACGATTTTTTCCATCATTTGACCGACGGCGTCATAATTCGCCACGTCGCAGAACATAGCTTCTGTCTGTCCGCCAAAGGCTTGGATTTCCCTGGCTGCGGTTTCGGCATCGCCCACCATGGAAAGCCAGGCCGCCTGTTCTTCCCTGGAAAGCTCCTGGGGAGGCTCCACGTTTTTCATGGGACTGCGGTTGTTGGTGATCACAATGGCTCCTTCCCGGGCAAAATACATGGCGATTCCTTTACCGATTCCCTGCCCGGATCCGGTGACCAGCGCAACTTTTCCTTTGAGCGCGTTCATAGATGATCCTTCCTTTCCGCTTTATTACAAATACTTCTTTAAGTGTTCAAATACCGTCCGGTAGGCAGCCGCGTCAAAATGAATGCCGTCCCGGGTATGTTCAGCTTTCAGGTTTCCGTTTTCATCCTTGAGGCCGTCGTTCGCATCGATATAATAGAAACCGAATTCATCCGCAAGGCCCTCCACCATTTTGTTGGCACGGGCAATGTTTTCATTGGTGCGCACCAGCATAGAGGAGTTGCCCTGTGCCAGGGGAACACTGCTGTTCACAGGATAATAGGCCATCATATAAACGATGGTACCCGGCAGCTTGTCCCGGATGATTTCACAGATCCTGCGATAATTGCCGGCAAGATGGGCAAACCAGTCTGCACCATCCGGAAGGGGACGAAGATCGTTGGTACCGATGTTGATGAACAGCTTTGCCGGCCGCAGGTCCAGCAGCATTGGTTCAATGGCGGCCAGGAATTCATCCGTGGTATAGCCGCCGATGCCGCGGTTGTAGACAATGGGTAAGCCCTCGTTCAGACAGTATTCGGTGATGGGAAAGTGCTCCATCAGGGAGGAACCGGTGAACAGTGTCCGTCCTTTTTGAACATAGGCGTTCTGCTGACGGTAATTGGTCAGTTTACGTTCTTTTTCGAAGTTAAATCGCGCCGACAGGGATTGCATGAGTTCTTCCTTGATTTCCTGCTTGATCTGTTCGTAGTCCAAAGACATAGAGCCCTCCTGTTATTCAAAAATCAATTCTTTCAGTTCCAGCATTCCTATGCCCTGGAAGGAAAGATAAAGCGCCTTCTTGCCGGCTGCGTGCAAGGAGAGAGAAATCCTCGTCCATGCGTTTGCCGGCTGCAGCGAAACGATTCCCTGTGATTCTTCATCGGTACGCACCTTCAGCACTCCCTCTGCTGTCCCCCGGCAGATCAGGTTCAGCGTGCAGGAGCCATTAAAGGAAAAGAATTTATAGCCTACCAGCGTCCTGTCTGTTATGCCTGAGAGAAAATGCTCCTCACCATCATGGGTGATGACAGGCATGGGATCCATATGATCCTGTTGACCAATGTGCGGCATATGGCCATTGGTCAGGCAGCAGCAAATGGAAGCGGGATAAGATCCCTTGGCGGCAAGCGGACCGCTATTTAAACCGCAGGAGGTGATTTCCACCTGAGGAATCCGCCCGTCCGGCAGTACGTCAATTCTTTCCGCACAGCCCTGACGGCTGAAGGTATTGCGGTGTGTCTGCCGATGATAAAAGACATACCACTGTCCGCTAATTTGCTCTATGCTGCCGTGGTTGTTGCCGGTCATCATTACGCGGTCTTTTCCAATGCGTCCCTGATAGCCAATATCCCCGTTATCCACGATGACGCCGCCATAGACAAAATCCTTATCAGGATACTTGCTGACAGCGTAGCACAGCTCGTGCTGATGCTGGCTGGAATAGATGAAATAATACACACTACCGATTTTGCGGATACTGCTGGCTTCGTGGAAAGCGTGGTTTTCAAAGCTGGTACCCGCGGCGTCCAGCTGTCCAGGCACGATGCGCCGGGGATGATGGCGGATGGTGAGCATATCGGCTTCCAGCTCCACCGTGTTGGCCCACATCATATGGGAAGGAACCTCACTGATTTCTTCATCCTTTTTGTCGAACAGCCGGATCAGCACGTTCCTTAGCATATCCTTTGGTACCCCGTCCCTGGGAATGCGTTCAGGCGGCACAAAGATCGATGTGCCATAATACAGGCGGATGATGCCGTTATCGTTGATGACCGCTGGATCAAAGGTGATGTATTCGGTCATTGGGCTGCCGTCAGGATTGCGTACTGAGCCGTGATATTGAAAGGGGCCATCGGGATGATCGCTGACTGCCACGTGAATCGGCCCGGTATATAAGCCGCCGCCCGCCAGCGCGTAATACAGGTAATAGCGGCCGTCGTTCCCTTGTACACAGTCTGGGGCATACATGGCATAGCCGCGTGTTGGTGTCCAGTCCGGATCCTGGTTGGCGCTGTATGCGGTGCCCGGGCAGCTCCAATCGGACAGATCATCCACTGGTGCCGACCAAACCTCATAATCAAGCACACAGAAATCGTTCCCGCCCTCCGCGTCATGGGAGCCGTAAACATACACCCGATCTCCGAACACATGAGGCTCGCCGTCCGGGATATATACATTCAGAGGCAGATAGGGATTCACGGCTTGCTTTTTCATAGCGTTTACCTCAATGTGCCCAGGAAGGAAAGGCTTGCCTTGGGCTGGCGCTGCTGCGTTTCACGGTTCACGCCGATCAGACCGAAGGTCATGGCGTAGCCCTTCTGCCATTCAAAGTTGTCCAGCAGGCTCCAATACAGATAGCCCTTGACGGGTAAACCTTCGGCCATGCAATCCGCAACGCCTTGGGTCGCGGTATCGATAAAGGCCACCCGGCGGCTGTCGTCTGCGGTGGCAATGCCGTTTTCCGTGACGATCAGATCACCACGGAAATTCTTCGCCACCCGGCGCAGCACATGGGCGACGCCCTCGGGGTAGTATTCGTAATCCATTTGGGTCTTTTCTTTGCCCTCGGGTACGGGCAGGGAACCGTCCGGGCCGATGATCGTGCGGGAATAGTTCTGCACGCCCAGGAAATCGTCCTCCGCCATGACGGGCAGATAGTGGGTGAATTCCTGATCCCATTCTTCCTTGGCTTTTTCTTCTCCACCGGGAACGGCTTGCACGTCATGCAGGCTCAGCGTCCAGCCTACTTTAATATGGGGTGCAGCTTCCCGAATGGCCTGTCGGGCGGCAGCGTGGGCCTGCATGACAATTTCATCACCGTGGGCTGTGCGAGGAGACACGAAGGTGGCAGGCTTTTCGGTGCCGAAGGCGGACAGGTTTTCCTTTGCTAACAGGGGATTGCCCTTCATCAGATCCTCTAAGTTCACGCCTACCTGCACCTTGCCCGCAGCTACCATCTGCTGGAAAATCTGCCGGGCTACGGCAGCGATCTGGATGCCCATGTTGGCCTCGTTAATGGTGCAGATATAGTGCAGCTCACTGCCGTACTGCTCCGCGATATACCGGGCATACCGGGCAAAATCGGCGGGGGTGGTATCCACTTCCCAGCCGCCCTTGCGGATCAACCACACCGGGCTGGTAAAGTGGTGCAGGGTGACGACGGGTTCAAGGCCGTTTTCCTTGCAGCAGCGGATTACGTCCCGATAATGCTGGGTTTCCTTTTCGCTGAATACGCCTTCTTCCGGCTCGATCCGCGCCCATTCGACAGAGAAGCGATAGGCGTTCAGCCCGGCCTTCGCCATCAGCGCAATATCCTCCGCATAGCGGTTGTAGTGATCGCAGGCGATGCCGCTGGGTTCAGCAAAGCTGGAATGCTTCATCTGCTCCTGGGCCCAGTTGTCGCTGTTCGTATTGTTGCCTTCCACCTGATGGGCCGCGGTGGCCGCGCCCAGCAGGAAATCTTTATCAAAGCGTGCCATGCTTTCCGTCTCCTTTATCATGCGTTCAGGGTGGCAATCAGGTCTTTGAGCTGTTTGCGGGTCAGGCGGCCATAGCTCACCAGCGCGCCTAATTGAATGCCCATCATCATGCCCTGCATCATGCGCTCGCTGCCCTCGCCCATGGAATCGGTCTGGTCCACATGGCTCAAAGCGGAGGAGCGCATCATATTGCTGATGATCTCCTTGCCCTTGGGATGCTTGAAGAGCTGGCCGATGGTGGTGTTTACCGTGACCGTGAAGGGTAATTCGATGGTGCCCTCCACCTGGACGGGCTGCACTATCCGGATATCCCGGCAGCTCTCGCCGATCTCGATCACATATTCCCCGCTTTCCACAAAGAAATCATGACACTTGGGCTCCCAGTAGGCGAAGGCCCGTTTATCCAGCGTGAACGTGACAGTCTTGATTTCGCCGGGCTGCAAAGCGATTTTTTCAAAAGCCCGCAGCTCCCGGACGGGACGGCGCACGGCGCTTTCCACGTCCCGTACATATAATTGCACGGCGGTCTTTCCTGCGACAGAGCCAATATTCTTCACGTCCACAGATACCGTCAGGGTGTCCTGATCGGTCAGGCTGTCTTTATCCAGCTTCAAATTGGCATATTCAAACTGCGTATAGCTCAGCCCGTGGCCGAAGCAGAAGTTCACGGGCATTTCCTTTTTGTCGTAATACCGGTAGCCCACGAAAATGTCCTCGGCGTAGGTCACGACGCCCTCCTCGCCGGGGAAATTGAGGTAAGAAGGATTGTCCTGCAAACGAATGGGCCAGGTTTCGGCCAGATGGCCGCTGGGATTTACCCTGCCATACAGCAGATCCACCGTGGCCGCGCCCACCTGCTCGCCGCCCAGGTATGCGCACAGCACGGCAGGAACGTCATGCAGCCAGGGCAGCTCCACCGGAGAGCCGCCATGCAGCACCACCACGGTATGCGGGTTGGCTTGCGAAACGGCCTTGATCAGTTCGTTCTGATTGTCCGGCAGGCGCATATGATCCCGGTCCGCACCTTCGGTTTCAAAGGCATCCGGCAGGCCTGCGAAAATCACGGCCACATCGGCCTTTTTCGCCGTTTCGACGGCTTCCTTCAGCATCGCTTCATCGGTAACATCGCTGTGGGCGTCGTAGCCCCGGGTATAGATGACGGCGTTGCCCGCGGTTTCCAGGGCGCTGACGGCATGGGGCACGTTGATGTGGCTGGAGCCGGCACCCTGATAGCGGGGCTTGTCGGCAAATTCTCCGATGAATGCCACCTTTTGATTTTCTTTCAGCGGCAGGAGACTGCCCTCGTTCTTCATCAGCACGGCGCATTCGCCTGCCAGCTTCCGGGCCAGTTTGCGGCAGGCGTCCCGGTCGATGGTTGCGCCGGGCCTGCGCTGCTCCACGCTGTCCTTCACGAATTGCAGCAGCCGCAGCACAGTTTTATCCAAATCAGATTCATCCAGTGTTCCGGCCTTGACTGCTTCCACGATCTCCTCGCCGGTGGCGTTGGGACCGCCGGGCATTTCCAGGTCAAGGCCCGCGGCCACGCCCTTGGCCTGATCCTTGATGGCACCCCAATCGGTGACTACAAAGGCGTCGGATTGCCATTCATCCCGCAGGATGTCGGTGAGCAGCATTTTGTTTTCAGAGCAGAAGGTGCCATTGATGGCGTTGTAGGCGCACATCAGGCTGCGGGTCTTGCCTTTTTTGACCACCGCTTCAAAGGCGGGCAGATAGATTTCCCGAAGCGTCCGCTCGTCCAGGTTGGAGGAACCGCTCATGCGCAGCGTTTCCTGATCGTTGCAGGCAAAGTGCTTGGCACAGGCGGCAATGCCCTCCTCTTGCAGCGCCTGCACGTAGGCAACGCCCATTTCGCCCGTCAGACAGGGGTCTTCGGAAAAATATTCAAAGTTACGCCCGCACAGGGGGCTGCGCTTGATGTTGAGGCCAGGCCCCAGCAGCATGGCCACGTTTTCCGCCTGGCATTCCTGCCCGAGCGCTTCGCCCAGCTTACGCATCACGTCCCGGTCAAAGGAGGAGGCCAGGGCGGCAGCGGTGGGATAGCACACCGTTTCGATGCTCTTGTTGATGCCCAGGTGGTCGCCCTCGCCCTCCTGTTTGCGCAGACCGTGAGGCCCATCGCACATCATCACAGAGGGAACGCCCAGACGTTCCACGGCCTTGGTATGCCAGAAGTCATGGCCGGAGCAGAAGGCGGCCTTTTCTTCCAATGTCATTTGCTGCATAATTTCCTGTACGTTCATGATGTTTGCTCCTTCCTTACCATTCCTTTATACCTTTCAGTTCCTTCCGGTAATCTTTATAGCAGAAGATCATCGCGGCCACGGCTGACAAAACAGTGGTGACTGTGGCAGAGAAAACGATGCCGTACATGTTGAACAGCCAGCTCATCAGGAAGAGCATGGGGATATAGATGATGCCCTTTTCCAGCAGGGATACGATGACAGCCTCTTTGGATTTGCCGGAGGCCTGCAAATAGGTGGTGCAGATCTGATAAAAGCCAAAGAAGGGGCCGATGACGATGGAAGCCAGCAGGCAAACACGGCCAATGCCCAATACGTTCGGATCATCCAGGAAGGCGTTCAGCAGCTGATCCCGGAAGATGAGACACAGAGCGGACAGCACCGTTCCGGCGATCACAGCCAGGCCGGTGGTTTTTGCCAGGATCTCTGTCAGCCGCTTATGGTTTTTTGCGCTGTAATTAAAGGAAATGGCGGGCTGCATGCCCATGCAAATGCCCATCACCGTCATGGAAATCATCTGCCCGATGCGGCTGGCTACGCTCTGCCCGGCTACGGCGATGGAGCCGTATTGCATCATCAGATTATTGGCAATGGTTGAGGATACGCTGCCCAAAACGGTTGCGCAGCTCATGGGCAGGCCCAGGCTGATCACCGTCCAGACCACCGCTTTTTCAAAGGAAACGTCCTTCGGAGAAGCAGAGTAAATTTTACCCTTGGTGCGCAGGAAATAGGCATAATAGCACAGGCTGACCACGTTGGCTGCCACCGTGGCGATGGCCGCGCCGGAAACGCCCATGTTCAGCACAGAAATCAGCAGCGGATCCATAGCGATGTTGAGTACCGTACCCAGCATGTTGCCGATCATGGAATCGGTGGTGGAACCGTCAGCCCGGATCAGGGCGGGCACCACGTTGGTCAGCATGATCACCGGCGCGCCGATGGCGATGACGCGCAGGTATTCGGCAGTAAATCCCCGGGTTTCATCGTTTGCCCCCAGCAGATTGCAGATGGGCCCCATGAGCGGCAGCACCACGGCGGCAAAAACGACGCCGATCACAATGGCGCCCCACACAGAAAAGGCGCTTATTTTTTTGATTTTGTCATATTCTCCCTTGCCAAGCGAAAGGGAGATGGCGGTGCAGCCGCCGTTGCCCAGCAGCACGCCCAGGCCGGATAAAATGGAAAACATGGGCGAGGCCAGCGTGACCGCCGCCACTTTGTTGGCGTCGCCGGTCTGGCCAATAAAGAACACATCCGCCATGTGATAGAGTACCATCACCAGCATGATCAGAATGGCGGGGATGCACAGTTTTCTTGCCAGCGTCCAAAAACTGCCGGAACGGAGCATTTCTTCATTGGCAGTCGCGCTGGAGGATGTCTGGTTGTGCTGCATCAGCGTTCCTCCCTGTTTCTGAGTGAAATACGGATTCCCATTGAACAATCTCTATTTTATATGATCAGTCTTTTCCTGTCTTTTTGTTTTCCGATGCTTTTTTTCACAAATCCGACATGCGCCGGCATCCGGATGCACAATGTCGGTTTTCTGTCATTTCGAGTCGGAAATCGGGAAGAAATCGCCGGAAGCGATTGATACAATACAAACAGCAACCCGAAAAAGGAGGAAAGAGAAATGCAGCTTTTTAATCCGGACAGCAAGTTTTCACAGTTTATCTATACACTGCTTGACTATATCAAGCTCGGGTTGGTATTCCTGCTTTTCTCCATTCCAGGCTTTACCGCCGGCGCTGCCGCAGCCGCTGTGATGACGGTGGGCATGCGGATTGAGCGAAAAGAAGCGCCGGCTGTCTTCCGTCCCTTCTGGCAGGCCTTCAAGGAAAATTTTCGCCAGGGTACTGTGCTGACGCTGCTGTTTATGCTGGTCGTTGGATTCCTGGCCGCGGACTGGTATATCCTGATGCAGATGGAAGGAACGCTGCTGATCCGCCTGCTGTGCGCAGTGATCTTCGTGCTGGCTTTGCTGACGGCGGCGCTGATGCTCTGGACATTTCCCACGCTGGCGCGGTTCCAGCTGACCAACCGGCAGATTATCCATAACGCCGTCATTCATATGCTGGCCCGCTTTCCTCAAACGCTGCTGACGCTGGCTGCGGCTGTGGGCGGCTTCGTCCTGGCGGCGCTGTTCCCGCAGGTAATGCCTCTTATCACATTCTTTGTGCCCGCCTTTGTGGTCTGGTATATGTCCAGAACCTGCGTGAAGCGTTTCCGCAAATTTGACGGAAGCAAGGAAAACGAAACTGAATGCCAGGAGCCTGAGCCGAACCGACAGGCAGACCCTGCAGAGTCTCTCGAGCTTAACTGACTGCGCAGGAGAAAAGAAAAATGCCTTACTTTTGCAACCCTGTCAATGTCAATTATCGGTATCAGTTCAATCTGGATCAACGACAGGGCGGAAATATGAAAATCTGTCGTGAAGCGGCAGACCCCTCCATGATCTGCTTTCAGGGCCGCTATTACATCTTTGCATCCATGACCCTGGGCGTGTGGGTGTCGGATGACCTGGCGCATTGGCAAAACCATCGGCTTCCCCGGGAGCTGCCGCTGTATGATTATGCCCCTGACGTGCGTGTGATGGGCGAGTGGGTATATTTCTGTGCTTCCCGCCGGGATGAAAGCTGCGATCGCTGGCGCACACGGGATATTCTGAACGGGCCTTATGAAAAAATACCGGGTAACTTTCCCTTTTGGGATCCCAATCTGTTTATCGATGACAACGGCAGGGTCTATTTCTACTGGGGCTGCTCCAACGCCACCCCGATCTGGGGCGTGGAATTGGACGCGGAAACGATGCTTCCAAAGGGAGAAAAAAAGGTTCTGATCGAGGGACGTCCATTTGAAATCGGGTTTGAGCGCTCAGGAGAAGATCACAGTCTTCAGCCTCTCGGACAGGAAGAGGCCGACGCGGAGATGCGGGCATTCCTGGATACCAGAGGCATGCGAGAGGATCAGATTCCGGATGACCGCAAGGCGATGATCCGAGGCATGTTCTCCAATGCGCCTTTCATCGAGGGATCGTGGATGACAAAGCATGAAGGCAGGTATTATCTGCAATACGCATGCCCGGGCACGGAATATAACATCTATGCCGATGGGGTCTATGTCAGCGACGGTCCCCTGGGTCCGTTCACCCTGGCGAAAAACAATCCCTACTCCTACCATCCCGGTGGTTTTCTGCCCGGCGCGGGCCACGGCTCCACCATGCAGGACCGGCAAGGGCAATGGTGGCATACGTCAACGATGCGCATCAGTGTAAACCATAATTTTGAGCGCCGTGTCGGCCTGTGGCCTGCGGGTTTCGACACAGATGGGGAGCTCTTCTGCAACCAGCGTTACGGCGACTGGCCTATGGCCACGGATGGCGATCCCTGGCGGGACCCGGCCTGGATGCTTCTCAGCGTGGGGAAAGCGGCTTTTGCCTCTTCCTGCGCGGAAGGGCATGAACCGGTAAGAGCGACTGAGGAAGACGCGCGTACCTGGTGGCGGGCAGCAACAAACAGCCGTACAGAATGGCTGCAGGTTGATCTTGGAGCGGTATATGATGTTCATGCCATTCAGGTCAATTTCGCAGATGACGGAATCAGCGTTCCATGCCCTGTTCCAATAACAGAAGGCCAGGCTCGCCATATTGAAGAAAGGGATCTGCAAACCCAATGGCGGCTGGAGGGCAGCGCGGACGGGACAAGCTGGTTTGTCATCGAGGACAAGTCTTACGCGCGGACTGACCTTTCCCACGACCTGGTTCTTCGGGAGGACGGCTTCAAGGCCCGGCTGATCCGTCTGACAAATATCGCCGTGCCCTATGCCCAAAGCCCCTGCTTATCCGGCCTGCGTATATTTGGCAGGGGCCATGGAGCAAAGCCGGATACTCCATCGTTTACCGCCGCGCGAACCGGCGCATTGGATATGGCTGTGGCCATCCGCAAACAGGAGAACACGCTTGGCTATAACATTCTCTTTGGTTCTGCCCCCGATAAGCTGTATCACAGCTATATGGTCTTCTCCGCCGGTGAAAAACGCATCGGCGCACTGGTAAAAGGCTGTCATTATTTTGTTCGGGTCGATGCTTTCAATGAAAGCGGAATAACGGAAGGAAGGTGCATTTCCCTTGAAAAAAACGATCTATGATCCCAAGCAGGATTCGCGTTTCCAGCATCCGGTCATTGATCAGGATGAATGGAGAGAACGCTATCTGCCCGGCGGCGAAACCATTCCCTTCCGGTTCATGCACGGCTATTTTGAGGGAACGGATGTGAAATTCGCCTTCTGCTTCCCACCGGCGGAGCGTTATGAAAACCGTTTTCAGCAGTATCTGTCTCCCTTCCCCGGTCCCGATGAAGAGGTGGCATCCCTGGGGCATACCGGCACCGAAGACCGGATCGGGTTTGCCCTCAAATGCGGAGCATATTATGTGGAAACCAACATGGGCTCCCACTCCCAGTTCGGCGGCAACCGGGATGACAAGCTGACCTGGCAATCCTCCGCTGCGGCGGCGGAATATTCCCGGGAAAAGGCCATGGAAATCTATGAAACGGCCCAGCGGCCCTATGGCTATGTGTACGGCGGCAGCGGCGGCGGCTACAAATCCATGGCCTGCATCGAGAATACCTCCGCCTGGGACGGGGCTGCGCCCTTTGTCATCGGCTCTCCCGTGAGCCTGCCCAACACCATCACCATGCACGTGCAGGGACAGCGGGTGCTGCGAGATGCTTTTCCCAAAATTCTGGACGCCCTGGACGCGGGCGGCAGCGGCGACCCCTATAAAGAACTGAATCGGGACGAGGCGGATATGCTGCGGGAGCTGACAAGGATGGGCTTCCCTCCGCTGGCCTGGTATCTGGAGGCCAAGGGCGTCATCGATCCCGGCTCCCTGCCGGTGCTGATGCCCGGTGTCAAAAGAATGGATCCCGACTACTTTACCGATTTCTGGACCAAGCCCGGGTATGCGGGGGCTGACCCGGAAAGCTCTTCCTCCAAGGATCGCATTTACTTCAAAACCAAAGTTCATTCGGTGCATCTGGCTGATAAGGCGGAAGCCCGCAGTGCGGAAAACGGCCTGAATGGCGTGGATGACGCCTGGAAAAAGCAGCTGGCCGATGGCAATGGCGCCTATCTCGAACTGGAGGCTCTGCCCCAGGGGGATCATCTGTACCTGGAAGGTCTTTCGATGATTTTTGAAAGTGGCGAGGCTGCGGGTGCGAACCTGCTCATGGGCAAAATGATGCGTTATTCCGACCGCGACGGTGGCATCGTCACCATCGGTTCCGCCTACGGCACCAGCGACGTGGGAGAAACACTGGGGAAAGTGCGGCCTGGGGATGAAATCCTGCTGGATAATTCCGATTATATCGCAGTCCAGAGCTATTATCGCCACCAGGTGCCGGAGGATCTGTCCTTCCATGCCTGGGATCAGTTCCGCAATGCAGACGGCACACCCAAAACGCCCCAGCGGAAGCCCTTCCCGGTGCCCTTTACCGGTGTGGGCGTGCGGCAGGATGGCGAAATTCAAGGTAAGGTCATCAACATCCAAGCGCTGATGGACGAAAGCACGTGCCCATGGTGTGCCGATTGGTGGCGAAACAAGATCGTTGAGGCCAAGGGCAGCGACGCAGATCACCGCACCTACTTTATGGAACGCTGCATGCACGGCGACGTGGCCGCCATCGGCAACTATATGGTGGTCAACTATGTGGGTGCTCTGCGGCAGGCGCTGATTGACCTGAGCAACTGGGTGGAGAAGGGTATTGAACCCCTGAATCGTACCGCCTATACCCTGGGCGAAGACGGTCAGATTCATACGGAGCCCGATGTGAGCAAACGGTACGGCATTCAGGCGATCCCCACACTGAAGGCCAACGGCGAAAAGTGCACCCATGTAAAAGCAGGCGAGTGTGTGCGCTTCACGGTGGATGTTGAGGTGCCCGAAAACGCGGGCGACGTGACGGAGATCCTGTTTGCCCAGCAGGAAAAGCAGCTTGCCGCTAAGGAAACCGAAACCAACGGCGCGGCCAGACTGATGCTGGGAAAAGAAATGTGGGATGGTGAACTGACCTTTGAAAAGGGCGTCCGGGGCCAGGTGCACACCGCCCATGCGGAAACCGTCGGATCCTTTGATAAGCCCGGCACATACTTTGCCACCGTACGCATCGCTACCCAGCGCAACGGCGATGCCGCAGATCCATTTACCCAGGTGCTGAACCTGGATCGGGCGCGAATCATCGTAGAATAAGGATTTTGTGAAAGGCTGGTTTTTCCAGTCTTTCATTTTCAAAGAGGTAACAGAATGTGGGAATCTGCGCAATGGATCAGGATTCCGCCGGACGAGCTGAAACAGAAGCAAATCTATCACGGTGATCTGGGCGGACGCTTCGCTTACTTCCGCTGCGAGCAGGCGCTGCCGGAGAAAGCCCGTCTGACGGTCTGCCTCACGGCGGTATCCCGTTATCGGCTGTGGGTCAATGAACAGCCCGTGCTGTCAGGCCCCTGCAAAGGCGATCTGAATCGGCAGTATTATGAAACGGTGGAGCTGACACCCTATCTGCGGGCGGGGAAAAACGTGTTTGCCGTACAGGTGCTCTTTAACGATCCCGATGTCGCCCGGGATCAAACCGATGAAAGGGCGGCCATCTACGGCGTGGTTGGCGCTGGCAATTGCCATTCGCTGGCAATGGAGGGAAGCATATTCGATGGCGATGGGGAAATCATTGGTTCTGTTACCACAGGCCAGGCTGACTGGCGGGTGTGGCTGGACAGCAGCTTTTATCTGAAGTCCACGCAATGTTCCGTCTATCTTGGCGCAGTGGAGGAAAACATCGATTTTCGGCTGACACCCGGCGACTGGAAAACCGTCGATTTTGACGCATCGGCCTGGCGGCCCGCGATGCCCTATGGACCAGTGACCTTCTCAGCTACCTTCCAGAGCCTGGGACTGATCCCCCGGGTGCACGTGATCCCCCGGGAAATCCCGCTGCTGGAGGAAAGGGAAACGGACTTTACGCGGATCATTTGCAGGGAAAACGATATTGTGCTGGATGCCGGAGCCCATGTGAATGGTTATCCGCGGCTCCTGTTTGACGGCGAAGCAGGAACAGAAATCACGATCACCTATTTGGAACGTTTCGGGGACGGCATGGATGGGCAGCCCATCGATGATCTGAACGGCAGTGTTTCGGGCCGGGCCGATCATATCGTGCTGAACGGCAGCCCCCTGCGCTATGAGCCCTTCTGGGTGCGTACCTTCCGTTATATCGTGATTCAGGGTGGACAGTTGCCGGAGCCGCCGACCTATCGAAAAACAGGGTATCCTTTGACAGTGGAATCTTCGATCGCATCATCCGCTTCCTGGGTCAATTCGCTTTGGGATATCAGCCTGCGCACGCTGCGAAACTGCATGCTGGAAACCTACATGGACTGTCCGTACTATGAACAATTGCAATTCATTATGGATACGCGGCTGCAAATGCTTTTCACCTATGCTGTGAGCAGCGATACGCGTCTGGCAAAGAAAGCGCTGCTGGACTTCCACTGTGGAATGCTGCCGAACGGATTGCTGCCGGGGAAGACGCCGACAGCTTATCTGCAAGTCATTTCTACGTTCTCCCTGCATTATGCGTTTGCTCTTTGGGAGTATGTGGAGCATACGGGTGATCTGGATCTGGCCCGTAAATACCGCTCCGATGTCGACCGAATTCTGGATTGCTTCGATAGCAAGCGGGACAAATCCGGGCTGGTGGGAACCATTGAACCCTGGGCTTTCATAGACTGGCAGGAAGACTGGAAAGAAACTGGCGGCGTGCCTCCGGCTTACTTTGAAGGTCCCAGCACCATCATCAATCTGATGTATGCGTATGCCCTGGAATGTGGTGCAAAACTATATGAAGCAACGGGGCGCCCCGGTACAGCAAATGAGTACCGGCAGCGGCGGGCAGATATTCTTCAAAGGGTCAAGGACACATGCTTTGATCCAGATCAAGGTATGGTACGGGAAGGCCCGGAATGTCCTCAGTTCACCCGCCATGCACAGGCCTGGGCTGTGATCAATGGGATGCTGAACGAAAGGGAAAGTATCCGTGCGCTGGAATCCGCAATAAGCTGTCCTCCCTGCTCCTTTGCCGCTTCCTACGAATGGTTTCGCGCGCTTGAAAAAGCAGGTATGGAGGAACAGCTACGCTGGGATTTGGAGGCCTGGATCAGCCTGAGAGACCGCGGCAGCACCACCTGCCCGGAAGAGCCGCACCATCCCCGCAGCGAGTGCCACGCCTGGAGCGCGCTTCCGCTGTATACGTTCATACACACGCTGGCCGGGATCCGGCAGGAAAACGGTGTCATCGTAATCCGGCCGCATTTGCTGGGTTTTCCAGATCTTTCCGGTTCGGCTGCAACGCCTCTGGGAAATGTCCAATTTGTGTACAGGCAGACGGATGACGGCACATGGCAGTATCGGATCAGACTGCCTGAAAATGTGCATGGCTTGCTGATCATGCCATCAGATAAGCGGATTCCCTTTTCAGGAGAGCTCCGGTATGCGGAATAAATTCAGAAAGCCGACGTGTCGGAAATGCCGTATTTTTTGTCGGAAATCATAAAGCGCTTTTTTCTGTGATTCGCTATCATGGATAGCATCAAGGGAGATATCTCTCCGTTCAGTCCATTCGAGAAAGGAGATCAAACCCATGTCCATTCGCACAAAGTGGATTGCCTTGATGGTCGCTGTAGTGGTCATGCTGGTCGGCATGCAGGTCTATTACAGCAATATCGGCGGCACCACCGGCCAGAGTGCATCTCCGGAAACCACTTTTGACTGGTGGATCTATTCCGGCACCTCCTCGGAGTATTATGGCAATTACGCCGAGAACCCTGCGGTTCAGTACACGCTTCGCCGCGGCTGGGGCCCGGAAGAAAAGGGAATCGCCCTCAATTTCCTGCAGCCCCCGCCTGGCTCCGAAAATGACAACTACACCACCATGATCGCCTCCGGCGACCTGCCGGATTTGATCGACGCGGTTATCTGCGAACCGCCCCGCATCATGGTGGAAAAAGGATACGGCATAGAGATCACCGATTATGTGCTGGCCAACATGCCCAATTATGTGGCGCTGGTGCATTCCAATCCGGTCTATTTCAATAATGCCGTCAGCGTGGATGCCAATGGAAACGAGCATTATTACGGCCTGACCAATCTGCAGGACAATTATGACGCGGTGTTCCAGGGCTACATGTACCGCCGGGATTGGATCGTGAAATATGGAACCAACCCGACCACCGGCGCTGCTTTCACCGGCGGCTATACTGATCCCGCTGACGCGGACAGCTGGGTGGACGATGTGGTGTTCCCCTCGGGCGGAACCGATCCCAAGTACATCTCCGACTGGGAATGGATGTTTGAGATCTTTACCCGCGCGCAGGCCGATCTTGGAATCAAGGATAAATACTGCATGAGCCTGTATTATCCCGGTTTCACCTGGTCTGGCGGCCTCCTTTCCTGCTTCGGCGGAGGCGTCAACGTGTGGTATCAGGATGCCGATAACAAGGTGCACTTCGGCGGCAACGAGGAGCCCTTTAAAACCTACTTGCAATGCATGCACGCCTGGTATGAAAAGGGCTGGCTGGATCACGACTTCAATCAACGCACCTCCGATTCTTTCTTCCAGATCGACTCCACCTCCGTGCGCCAGGGCATGATCGGTATGTGGAACGGCCAGCAGAGCGAACTGGGCGGCCGGCTGGATATGCATGATGGCGGATACACCGAGGGCATCTTTGTGGCCGGCGCAGCCTATCCCATCAACGATATGTATGGCCCGGAAAGCTGCCGGAACGTGCCGCCGAACTGCGTGATGGGCGGCGAGCTGACCGGCGGCGGCGTGATCATTACGCCTACTGCCAAGGATAAGGATCTGGCTGCCCTGTGCAGTTATCTGGATTACTTCTACTCCGAGGAAGGCGCGCTGATCCGTACGCTTGGCCTCAGCGCCGAACAGGTGGCGGACTTTTCCGAAAACACCTTCTATGCCAGCAATGGCCTGAGCGATGGCGCTTATTTCATCAACAGTGAAGGCAAGTACGAAAAGAGCAATGTGCTGGTGACAGACAGCGGTCAATTGAACACCGCAGTAGGATTCAACAAAGCGCCCGGTCTGCTGTTGGTGAAAAACGTGGATCTTGGTTATGCCGATACCTATCAGGCTTCTCTGGATCGATGGCTGCTGTATCCCAATACCGGTTTCTTCCAGGGCACCCGCACCACCAACGAGATGACGCAGGCGGACAGCAAAACATGTGACGACATCCGCGCCAAGGTGCTGGAATACATGACCAAGAACTGTGCCAACTTCATCACCGGACAGAGCAATTTCGACAAAGATTGGGACAAGTGGTGCACGGTACTGAAAAAGTATAAGATCGACAGCATCACAGAGATTTATCAGTACTATGTGGACAATTATCCCTTCCGATAAGCGACAGGAGGTGTGAAACATGGCAAAGCGTAAAAATTTCGATCTGGCTGCCTCCACACGCCGAAGCTGGAAGGCGGAGCTCAAGCGCGACTGGGTGGTCTACCTGCTGTTTGTGCCGATCATCGTGTATGAGATCGTTCTGCACTATCTGCCGATGTTCGGCATCGTGATGGCCTTTGAAGATTACAACGTCGCGGACGGCTACTTCCACAGCCCGTGGGTGGGCCTGAAGCACTTCATTGATCTGTTCAGCGGTGAAGACTTCCCGCAGGCCATCCGCAACACCGTGGTCATCGGCGTGCTGCGCGCCACCATCGGCTTTGTGGCCCCCATCATCTTCGCACTGATGCTGAGCCTGATCAATTCAAAGAAATTCAAGCGCGCGGCACAGACCATGAGCTATATGCCCAACTTTGTGGCGGCGGTTATCGTCTGCTCCCTGTTTACCCAGTTCCTGGCCAAGGATGGTCCGCTGACGCTGCTCCTGACCAAAGTGTTCGGGGCAGAGAACCAGAACTGGTTTGCCAATGACAAACCGCCGGTATTCTGGATTATCTATCTGCTGATGGGCATCTGGCAGGGTGTCGGCTGGGGATCTATCATGTATGTGGCAGCCATTTCCCAGGTGAGCGGAGACCTGCATGAAGCTGCAGCCCTGGATGGGGCGACCCGTATGCAGCGGTTGTTCAGGATTACCCTGCCCAGCATTATGCCCATGATCCTGATGATGTTTGTGATCAATGTGGGCACTGCACTGGCGGCAGGGTATGACAACATCCTCCTGTTGTATATGCCCAGTACCTACAACGTGTCTGATACCGTATACACATACACCTACCGACAGGCTTTCGGCGCAGGCAACAGCAACTACTCCCTGTCCGCAGCTTCCGGCCTGTTCCAGTCCGTCGTTTCCACAATCCTGCTGGTGGGCTCCAATGCCCTGTCCCGTAAGGCGGCCGGCAGCAGCCTGTTCTGAAGGGAGGAAGTAACATGGCAAGAAAGCAACGGAAAAAAGAAGAATGGGAAAACAACATGGTGGAAACCAAGTCCCTGGCGGACAGGGCAGTGGATATCATCGTATATACCTGCGTAGCGCTGGTGGCACTTTGCAGTGTAATTCCCATGTGGCATGTGCTCATGTCCTCCTTCTCGGACGGCAAATCCCTGCTGGCCCATGTGGGCCTGGTATTATGGCCTGTCGGCGGCTTCACCCTGGACGGTTATTCCCTGATCTTCCAGAATGCCAGCATTGTAGGCGGTTACATCAATACGATTATCTACACGGTTTCTTTCGTTACGATCGGTTTCCTGCTCTCCGCCGTGACGGGTTATGCCCTGAGCCGGGATACCAAGCTGAAGAAACCCGTTACCATGGCGCTGATGATCACCATGCTTTTCGGCGGCGGTATGGTACCCACATATATGGTTATCAGAGCGCTGGGCTGGGTGGGAACACCCTGGGCGCTGGTGATCCCGGGTTGCACAAACAGCATGTACTGCATCATGATGATGAACGCTTTCAACTCCATCCCGAAGGAGATGTACGAAGCCAGCCATATCGACGGAGCAGGCCACCTGAGTACCCTGTTTGAGATCACCCTGCCCCAGGCGATGAATATGGGATCTGTCATTATCCTGAACCTGACGATCGGGCAGTGGAATTCCTGGCTTCCCGCCAGTATTTACGTACCCAACAAGAAAGCTTTGTGGCCCCTGCAGCTGGTAATTCGGCAGATCACTTCCGAAAACGCGGATTTCCTGAATTCCTCCAACCCCAATTACGCCCGCTATCTGATCCAGTTCGCGGTGATCATTGCGGCCATCGCGCCCATCATTATCGCCTTCCCCTTCTTCCAGGACAAAATGGAGAAGGGCGTCATTCAGGGCGGCGTCAAAGGATAATCAAAGACGGTTTTCAACGGCTTGCGTACGATGCAAGCCGTTGTTTCTATTACAAAAACCGTCTTTTCGTGTATAATAAAAAATGACTCTCTTTCCCGGGAGGAATTGATCGATGAAATTTCTTCAGATGTTCAAGAAGTGGTTTTGGAGCCATGAATACTTTCGTCACCTGCGGCCCAGGCTCATGACGATGATACTGGCCCTGGTACTGCCCGTTTGCCTGATCTGCGTGGTCATCTCCGTCATTTCCATTGTGCAGAGCCGTGAACTGACCTATCAGATCGGAAATAACGGACTGTCGTCGTTTCTGAAAACAGCGGCACTTCAGTTTGAAGCGGACAGCTGGGATCCTCTTACGGATTTTCCTGCCGGAATATCCCAAAAATTCAGACAGTTCTATACTTATGTGGAAGCGCATAACGGGAAAGTATATGTGTCCCTGAATGGCAGCCAGGCCTTTTTGCTGTCAAATGACGGTTCTTACACCGAATCTCCGGAAGAATTTGAAGCGTTAAGGGAAACCCCTTATAAATATGAATGGCAGGGTGAGGAGCTGCCTTTTCGGGTGCTGGTTACCTTTCCGTATCATTTTGCCCTGGCCCACGTGCCATTTGTCCTTTGGATCGGCTTGATTATCTCCATGGCCACGCTGATGCTCAGCCCTTTTTTGTACAAACGGCTCCGCCTTGACATCCTCCAGCCCATGGACACGCTGCGGAATGCAATCGACACGCTGGGAACAGACAGCTCTTACCGGATTCCGCCGCAATCCGGAAAAATCAGCGATGATTTCCTGATGATCTTTGATGACTTCAACCGGATGGCTGAGGAAATCCAGGTTTCCCATGAGAAAGACATCAAACTCCTGGAAACCGAGATGGACAATCTGCGCTTGCAGGTGAATCCTCACATGCTGTTGAACTCTTACAATACGATTTATGCCTTGGCGGAAAGCAAAAACTATCCTGTGATCCAGGACTATACGCTGTGTCTGGTGGATTATTTCCGCTATGTGCTGCGCCGCGGCCAGCAGCTGGTCACCGTTCGACAGGAACTGGAATTTGTGGATAATTTCATCCGCATCCAGCGCATCCGTTTTCCGGGCCGCTTTTCCTATGTATATCAGGCAGAGGAAGTGTGCCTCCATGCCCAGATTCCACCGCTGCTGATCGAAAACTTTGTGGAAAATGCCATCAAGTATGCGCTGGAGCCCAGGGAAGCCATCGAAATTGTGGTCTCTGTGCGGAAAGAGCAGAATAAGAACGGAAAGGATGCCCTGCACATTGCCATTACCGATACGGGCAGCGGTATCCTGCCGGAAGTGCTGGAAAGGCTGAAAGCCCATGAACCCTATATTGACGAAAGTGGAAAAAAGCATATCGGCATCTATAATTGTCTGCGGCGAATCGAGCTGTTTTATGGGGAAGAAGGAGAGGTGAATTTTTCCAGCGAAAAAGGAAAAGGGACACAGGTCTACATGGTGGTGCCATTCCTGGCATCGGACAATGAAGAAGAGGAGCGTACATGAACATCCTGATTGTGGACGATGAACAATTCGCTATTCAGGGAATGCTGGATGGCATCAACTGGGATATGCTGGGTTTTGACAAGATTTTGACAGCTTGCAGCTATGAAGAGGCCGTGAGCATCGTCAAAAAAACCTATGTGGATATCCTTGTCAGCGATATTGAAATGCCGGGAGAAAGCGGGCTGAAGCTGATCGCCTACATGAATGAGCACAGTGCGAATACGGAATGTATTATTTTGACCTGTCATGACGAATTTGACTATGCTCAGACAGCTGTGCGTCTGAACTGTATGGAATATGTGCTAAAGCCTGTCCGGTATCAAAAGCTTACCGAGATCCTTCTTCGGGCCAGGGAGAAGGTGAATCAGCGGCGGCAGAATGAACAGATCCGCCAATACGGGCAGCAGTTTATTGATTCTCTGGCAAAGGAAACGAAAGGAGACGCGGTAAACGCGCTGGAAATGGCTGTAGAGTACATTGACAGCCACCTGGCGGAGGAGCTTTCCGTTCGGGATTTGGCCACGCTGTGCTATGTGAGCGCGGATCACCTGACCCGACTTTTTAAGAAAAAATACGGCATGACTGTTTCGGAATACATTCAGGAGAAGCGCATTCGCCTTGCCGGAGAGCTGCTGCAGCGGGAGGATTTGACCATTTCCATGGTCGCCAACACGGTGGGCTTCGGCAATTATTCCTACTTTACCGAACAATTCAAAAAACACTATGGCATGACGCCCCGGGAGTATCAGAAGCAGATCCGCAAGTAGCATTCATGTCGGATCAGCAGGATTTTTTATCGGATTTCATGCAGAGCTTTTTCTTTCAACCTGTCATAATAAGTCCCAGAAAGAGAGGCTGCATTCAGCAGTCTGCTCAAAAAAATGAGGAGGCTTATTTATGTTGAAGAAAATCATCTCTCTGCTGCTTGGCATTGCACTTTGTCTGTCTGTTATGTCCTTTGCTGCGGCGGAGGATATGCCAAACCTGGCCGGCACGTATTATTCCTACGGATATGACGTAGGCAACATGTTCATGAACTACTATTTCCATTTTTATGATGAAATTCCCGGCCTGGGAAAGGTGTTCCACGCCGGCATGTGCATGGACCAGATCTGCTTTGATGGTACCTACGAGGTGCTGGCTGAAGAACGGGCCTATAATGTGGCGATGGACCGCGCTGCCAGTGAAGCGGGTACGCTGACCGAGGGCACCGCCCCCTTCACCGTTGTCTTCTATGATTTCGCCGGCAATGAACTGGACCGGTGTGCCATGGACGCTGAGCATATCTACAACGATATGGCGAATATCACCGGTGTCGGCGGCGGAAACTGTGCCATGAACCTGGATACTGATCCTGAGAACAGCAAGTTTGCTGCCCAGTATGCCGGCGAGCCCGCTGTAGAGCTTTTGAGCCTCATCAATCCCGATGATGACACCGCGACTCTGAAGCTCAAGGTCAACGGCAAGTATGAGGACCTGATTGTCTTTTTCGTGGAAGGCACCTACGCCATGAACGCTGACCAGACCGAAATCACCCTGACACCTGATTCTGAGAGCGATGAGGGCGCGAAGGTGACCAAGAATGAAGACGGAACCTACACCTATGTTTCCGACAGCGGCGAAGAAGTGGCGCTGGTGGAAGTGAAGCCCGTGGAAGTGGCCTATGCGCTGAAAGGCGAAATCCCTGTACCCGGCATGGAAGGCACCAACGCCGACTTCATCTGCAACCTGCTGAGCGACAACACTGTGCAGCTGTATGCCGACTTCATGGGTAACAAAATGGATGTGGACAAGGGCACCTATGAGATCGACATGACTACTTATTCTTTCATCATTCACTTCGAGACTGCCGGCGATCTGACCACCGAAGGCTATGCTGCCGATATGGTGCTCAACTACAAGGTGGACGATGTGCAGCCCTTCGGTGCCATCGAACAGACCCTGAAGTTCGTGACGGAGTAATCATTTACAAATCATCAGAGGCTGCCTCTGATCAACTCAGTGCCGCCGCCCGTATTGGACGGCGGCCTTTTCAAAAAAGGAGATTCCTTCCATGCAGCGTGCGTTTTATCCCGGTCAGGAATGGCTGGATACCAGCGGCAAGCCCATCCAGGCCCACGGCGGCAGCATTTTGACTGTGAACGGCATCCATTACTGGTACGGCGAAAACAAGGAAAAGACCGACGGAAAGAACGGCATCTGGCATTGGGGTGTGCGCTGCTACCGTTCCCGGGACCTCTATAACTGGGAGGACTGCGGACTGATCATTCCACCGGATGAAACAGACACGCAATCCCCCCTGCACCCTGCCAGCATGACGGACCGACCTCATATCCTCTATAACGCCCGGACAAAAAAGTATGTCTGCTGGCTGAAGATCATGGAGAAAAACGGCGAGCAGACCGAAACGGTGCTGACCGCGGACCATCTCCTGGGGCCGTATAGGATCGTCCGCAAAGGGCTGCGGCCCCTGGGAATGAGCGCCGGGGATTTTGACCTGGCGGCGGCACCGGACGGCAAGGGCTATTATTTCTTTGAGCGGGTGCACAGTGAAACCATCATTGCCGATCTGACGGAGGATTATACAAACGTGACCGGCTATTACTCCACCCATTTTCCCCAGCCCCAGCCGCCCTTTGTGCGGGAAGCCACGGCGCATTTTATCCGGCACGGCAAGCATTATCTGGTCACCAGCGGAACTATGGGCTATCTGCCCAATCCTTCCCAGCTCGCTGTGGCTGATACCTGGCACGGGCCCTATCGGGTGCTGGGCGATCCCCATCCCGGGGATGAAAGCCAAACCTCCTTCCATTCCCAAATCTCATCGGTGTTCAAGGTGCCTGGCAAAAAAGATCTGTTCATTAGCCTGGCGGATCGCTGGGCCCCGGCATTCATGGCTCTGCGCTATCAGGATTACGGCGAATGGTTTCGCCTGCGGTTTGCGGAAGAAAGAACGCCTGCAGAAGAAGCCCGCATGGCGGAATTGCAAAAGCTGCTGCCTCCGGACAGCGCGATGGATACCTCCAAAGCGCGCTATGTGTGGCTGCCCTTCCGCTTTGAGGGGGAGATGGGCATCCTGGACTGGCGCGAGCAATGGAGCTTGGACGAATTTGAGTAAGGGGTGGGGACCGGTATGAAACAGTATGGATTATTTGAACTCATTTTCCACGGCGAAGCGCTGACGGACCTCTGGGCGCAAATCGACCTGAGGGCCGAATTCATCTGCGGCGATACCGTCAAAACCGTCAAGGGCTTTTATGACGGAGAAGGACGGTATATCGTACGCTTCCTGCCGGAGACTGCCGGGGAATGGCATTGGAAGGTCACAGGCGCGGTGAACGCTGAGGGAACAGAAATCTGTGAAGCAGCAGAAAATGCTCATGGCTTGGTAAAGGCCGTCGATACCCACTTTGAATACGAAGACGGCACGCTGTTCATCCCATTCGGCACCACGGTGTACGCCCTGGCCCATCAGGACGACACGCTGGTGGAGCAGACCCTGGAAAGCCTGAAAGCCGCCCCCTTCAACAAAGTGCGCATGTGCGTATTTCCCAAGCATTATGATTACAACCACAACGAGCCGCCCTGCTACGCCTTTGAGAAAAACGCCGATGGCGGCTGGGACGTGAACCGGCCCTGCATCGCCTTCTGGCATCGGTTTGAAAAGATATTAAAACGAATTGCGGAAATGGATATCCAGATCGATCTGATCCTGTTCCATCCCTATGACCGGTGGGGATTTTCCGAGCTGGCTCAGCGGGACAATCTGATCTATCTGGATTACCTGCTGCGCCGCCTGAGCGCCTTCCCCAACATCTGGTGGAGCCTAGCCAATGAGTATGATCTGAATATGAAAAAGTCCCTGCACGATTGGGAGGAGATCGAGGAATACGTGGCCGGGAACGAACCCTTCCATCATCTTTTGTCCAATCACAACTGTATGTGCTTCTGGGATAACACCCGGAAAAACATCACCCACGCCAGCCTGCAAACCAAGGGTCTGTCCGAAATCCCGCGCTGGATCCGGGAATACAAAAAGCCTGTGGTGATCGACGAATGCTGCTATGAGGGCAATCTGCCTCACTTCTGGGGCAGCATCAGCGGGATGGAAATGGTACGCCGCTTCTGGCGCTGCTATGCCTCCGGCGCGTACTGCACCCACGGGGAAACCTTCTTATCGGATGATGAAATCCTTTGGTGGGCCCGGGGCGGCGTTCTCAAAGGCGAAAGCCCCAAACGCATTGCCTTCCTGCGGCAGATCATGGAAGGCCTGCCGGGGCCGCTGACCCCTAAGGAGGGCGGCTTCCTGGACCTGGCCCGGTCGGATGAGCCGGTGGATATGGAGTTGATCCCCCAGGAAATGCGCGGCTTTTTCCAGGCCTTTTCCGACAGCATCCACCGCATGCCCGAAAAGGACCGCACGGCGCACCTGGGCGGCGAACACGCCTGGGAAAGCCGCTGCGGCGAGGAAGCTTACCTGACTTATTTCGATCTGCAATGTTACGGAGAACAGACGGTAAATCTGCCTAAGGATAAGGTTTATCAGGCTGAGTTGATCGACGTGTGGAACATGACCCGGGAAACGATTGCCGAAAACATCTGCGGCGAAACCAAGCTGACCCTGCCCGGGCGGGACAACCTGGCCCTGCTCATTACCCGGATTCAATAATCAAAGGAGAATCGACCATGAAGGAATACATGAACGCATCCCTGGCCCCCCGGAAGCGGGCGGAATTGCTTTTGCAGGAAATGAACCTGGACGAAAAGATGGCCCAGTTGGTGGGCGTGTTCGCCATCAAAGGGGCGGAGGACCGCATGGCGGCCTTCTTCAAAAACGGCATCGGCCAGATAAGCTCCCTGGAGTTCCGCTCCTGCGACAGCCTGGAGGAAGTGGCAGCCTGGCAGCGGCAATTGCAGACCATCGTGATGGAAAACAGCCGTCATCACATTCCTGCCGTGTTTCACATGGAAGGCCTGTGCGGGCCGCTGATGCAGGATACCACCACCTTTCCTTCCGGCGTCGCCCGGGGCTCCTCCTTTGACCCGGAGCTGGAGAGGGAGATCGGCAAAACCGTGTCCCGCCAGGAAGCGGCGGTCGGCATCACCCAGGTTTTAGCGCCTGTATTGGATATTTCCCGGGATTCCCGCATGGGCCGTCAGTGCGAGCCCTACGGGGAGGACCCCACCCTGGCCGCCGCTATGGGCTCGGCCTACACCCACGGCATCCAGGAGACCGAAACCGCAGGCCGCACTCCGGATGCTTCCGCCAAGCATTTCTTCGGCTTCCATAATTCCGCCGGGGCCATCCATGGCGCGCATGTGGACGCCGGGGACAGGCTGCTGCTGGAAATTTACGGCAAGCCCTTCCAGGCGGCCATCACCGAAGCGGGCCTCAAGGGCGTCATGCCCTGCTATGGTTCCCTGAACGGCCTGCCCATCCATGCCTCCAAGCATTACCTGAACGGCATCCTGCGGGGCGAAATGGGCTTTGAAGGCGTCACCGTGTCCGACTACGGCGGGGCCAGTAATGCCCATGAATATCAGGGCATCGGCGAAACCATGGGCGACGCGGGCCTGCGCTGCCTGGCCGCAGGCTTGGATGTGGAGCTGCCCATGCCCAAGGCTTATGCCGATGAGCTAAAGCAGAAGTTTGCCGACGGCGAAGCGGATATGGCCCTGCTGGACAAAGTGGTGACCCGGGTGCTGGAAGCCAAATTCCGCATGGGTCTGTTCGAGCATCCCTTTGCCCTGGAGGGCGAGGAATTGGACAAAACTGTGCATCACGCGGAGGATGAACAGCTGGCCGCCCAGTCCGCCCGGGAAGCGCTGGTGCTGCTGAAAAACGACGGCGCGCTGCCCCTGACTGGCAGGGAAAAGACTATTGCCGTTATCGGCCCCGCCGCGGCCAACGCCCGCTATTACTTTGGCGGCTACACCCATCTGTCCATGGTGGAGGCCAAGCACGCCGCTCGCAATTCAATGGCGGGCGTCAATGGCAATGGCGTCAAAAATGAAGTGCGTTTTGTGCCCGGCACCAGCGTGGAGGACGACGAAAACGAAGATTTTAACGAAGTGCTGACCAAATTAAAGCCGGGCTGCAAAAATCTGGTGCAGGTTTTGACGGCGGCATTGCCGGATACCCGTATCCTGTACGCTCCCGGCTATCACAAGGCAGGTGCGGATGAAAGCCTGTTCCCGGATGCGTTGGAAATCGCCAGGCAGGCCGACGTGATCCTTTTGACCCTGGGCGGCAAAAACGGTTCTGGCTCCATTGCCACCATGGGCGAGGGTGTAGACGGCACCAACATCAACCTGCCCACCTGCCAGGATGCCTTCATCCGGGAGGCGAAGAAGCTGGGCAAGCCCCTGATCGGCATTCACTTTGACGGTCGGCCCATCTCCAGCGACGCAGCGGACGAATGTTTGAACGCCATTTTAGAGTGCTGGAATCCCGCCGTTTATACCGCCGAGGCTGTCACCGACGCGCTGCTGGGCCGCCTGAATCCCTCCGGCAAGATGCCCCTGTCCACCGCCCGGTGTGCGGGGCAGATCCCTGTGTATTACAACCATCCCAACGGTTCCATGTGGACCCAGGCTCCCAGCATCGGCTTTACGGATTACGTGGACTGCCCCCACCGTCCCCGCTACTGCTTCGGTCACGGCCTGAGCTACACCAGTTTTGAATACAGCGGCTTGAAACTGGACAGGAAGGAAACCAAGCCCTTTGAAGCGGTGAATATCTCTTTGAAGGTGAAGAATGTCGGAACATGCAGCGGTACAGAAATTGTACAGCTGTATATCAAGGACATGCATGCATCCATGACCCGTCCCCAGAAAGAGCTGCAGGGCTTCGTCCGGACGGCATTGCAGCCCGGTGAGGAAAAGACCGTTTGCTTCTCTCTTCAGCCCAGCCAGATGGCTTTTCTGGACGAAGACATGCATTGGAAGATCGAAAAGGGTGAATTTGAAGTACAGATCGGTTCTTCCTCCGAGGATATCCGCCTTAAGGATTCCTTCCGTGTAACGGAAAACGCCTGGCTGGCTGGCAGAACCCGCGCTTTCTATGCCCTGGGTGAAATCAAATAAGGAGGCTGCCCCTATGAATATCAAAACCAGCGCCTGGATCACGGTATCCCAGAATACGGGCGACATTTGTCCTGTGTTTAGGAAACTGTTCGCTCCTGAAAAAGCAATTGAAAAAGCCGAATTGCAAATCACCGCCTTGGGGATTTACCATGCGGAAATCAATGGCCAGCGAATCAGTGATTTCGTGCTGGCTCCCGGCTGGACCAGCTATGATCATCGACTGCAGGTGCAGACCTATGATGTGACGGCGCTGCTGCAAAAAGAAAACGAGCTGTGCATCACCGTAGGCCGGGGCTGGTTCCGCTCGCCCATGCCGGGCTGGCTGAACAGCGAGGACAAGCAGCGGCGGATGGCCCAGCCCTGCGGGCTGATTGCTTCCCTGCATATTTGTTATGCTGACGGCGCGGAAGAAAGAATTTCCACAGACGAAAGCTGGCAGTGGGCGAACAGCCGGGTGCTGTTCAGCGAAATCTATGACGGCGAAACCTGCGACGCCCGCATCGAGCCCGCGGATTGGCAGCCGGTAAAGCCGCTGAAATGGAGCAAGGATATCCTGATCCCCCAGGAGGGCGAAGAAATCCGGGAGACGGAGCGCATCACCGCGAAACGCATTTTCAAAACGCCACAGGGCGATACCGTGGTGGACTTCGGCCAGGAGGTCACCGGCTATGTGGAAATCACGCTGAACGCCCACGCAGGGGACGAAGTGCTGTTTGATCATGCCGAGGTGCAGGATAAGGATGGCAACTGGTATAACGAAAACTACCGCAGCGCCAAGGCCAGGGCAAAGTATATCTGCCGGGATGGACGGCAGGCCTGGCATCCGGAGCTGACCTTCTTCGGCTTCCGGTACATCAGGCTTTTATCCTGGCCGGGTGAAGCGAAGCCAGAGAATTTTACTGCCATTGCGGTGCATTCCCATATGAAGCGCACCGGCTGGCTGAAGAGCGGAAACGCCGAGCTGAACCAGCTGTTTTCCAACATCGTGTGGGGTCAGCGGGGCAACTTCCTGGACGTGCCCACCGACTGCCCCCAGCGGGACGAGCGCCTGGGCTGGACCGGCGACGCCCAGGTGTTCATCAAGACCGCCAGCTATCTGTTCGACACGGAAAAATTCTTCAAAAAATGGCTCCACGACATGGCCGCCGACCAGCGGGAAAGCGGCGAAGTGGGCCAGGTGATCCCGGACCTGATGCCGGAAGGACCCAGCAGTGCGGCCTGGGGCGACGCCGCCGCCATCTGCCCCTGGCAGGTGTACCAGACCTACGGGGACAAGGCTGTGCTGGAAGACCAGTTTGACAGCATGCGCAAATGGGTGGACTTCATTGGCTCGGTGACGAAAACGCCCAACCTGTGGGTCGATCATTTCCATTTTGGCGACTGGCTGGGACTGGACGCGCCCGTGGGCAGCTATAAGGGCAGCACCCGGGAGGATTTCATCGCCAGCGCCTTCTATGCCCATTCCATGGAATTGGTGGTAAAGGCCGGCAAGCTGCTGGGCAGGGACGTTTCCGCTTATGAAAAGCTGCATGGGAACATCGTGGCCGCTTTCCGCAAGGCTTTCCCCGAATACAAAACACAGACGGAGCATGTGCTGGCCGTCCACTTCGGGCTGGCGGAGGATGCGCAAAAGACCGCCGACGCCCTGGCAGAGATGGTGAAGGCTGACGGTGTGCAGCTGCGCACCGGCTTTGTGGGCACGCCCTACATCCTGCATGTGCTAAGCAATTACGGCCACGCGGATTTGGCCTGGTCGCTGGTGCTGCGCAGGGAATATCCCGGCTGGCTGTACCCTGTCACCAAGGGGGCCACCACCATTTGGGAGCACTGGGACGGCATCAAGCCCGACGGTTCCTTCTGGAGCAAGGATATGAATTCCTTCAACCATTATTCCTACGGCGCAGTGGCGGACTGGGTATTCGAGCAGGCGGCGGGAATTCAGCACGCCGAGGACAAGCCCGGCTTTGAGGAATTGATTTACGCCCCGCAGCCCGACTCGCGCCTGGGCTGGCTGCAAGCCAAACTGGACACCCGTCACGGCACGGTCAGCACCCTGTGGGTGTGCCAGGCGGACGGCATCCGCTATGAACTGGAAACCCCGGTGCCTGCAAAGGTTTGCCTGAAAGGAAAAGAAACCTGGGTGAACCCCGGCAAATATACCTTCTGGACAGAGAAGTAAGGAGGACGTAAGCCATGCGCAGCATGAAAATCAATCGGGACTGGGACTTTGGCCTGGGTCCAGTGGACCTGGGAAAACGCCTGCGGGGAATCTTCGGAGATCGGAAGGTCAACCTGCCCCATGATTATATGATCGAGAGCGACGTTTTCCCGGAGGCGGTTTCCGGCGCTGCCAGCGGCTATTACAACGCGGGCGTGGCCCATTACGCCAAGGAGATCAAGATTCCGGCAGACTGGGAAAACGATCAGATCTTCCTGCGGCTGGACGGAGCCATGATGAACGCCACCGTCGAGGTCAACGGCAGCCTGGCCTGTTTGCAGCATTACGGTTACGCGCCATTTGAGACGGACATCACCCGCCTGGTCTATCCGGGACAGATGAATCGCGTCGTCATCACCCTGAACCCCAGCATGCAGCCCAACTCCCGCTGGTACTCCGGCGCGGGCCTGTTTCGGGGCGTGGAACTTACGCACATGCCCAAGCTGCATGTAGCCTTCGGGGGCCTGGCCGGGTATACGAAAAAGATCGAATACAAGACCGACGGCGCGCCGGAGACCGCTTATCTCCAGGTGTCCGCTGAAATCAAAAATGAAAACGCCGAAAGCCGCCTGGCGGAGGTCACTTTTGCCCTGATCAACGACAAAACCGGCGAGACGGTGAAGACCAGCAAGACCCTGACCCAGGTGCAGCCCCTGTCCGTAGGTACAGCTTATATGACCCTGACCGTGGATGAACCCAGACTATGGGACGCCGAAACCCCCAATCTGTACCGCTTACAGGCAACGGTGAAAGACGTTGGTACTTTCAAAACGCATATCGTTCCCAATGAGCACCCCACCGAGGACACCGAAAGCGTACTCTTCGGCATCCGCACCATCGAAGCGGACGTGAAGCATGGCCTGCGGATCAATGGCAAAGAAGTGAAGCTTAAGGGCGGCTGTCTGCATCACGACAACGGCCCTATCGGCACCGTGAGCGTTTATGACGCCGAAGCCCGGAAGGTGAAGAAACTCAAGGAAGTGGGCTTCAACGCCATCCGCACCACCCACAACCCGCCATCCTCCGCGCTCATCGAAGCCTGCGACCGGTTGGGCATGTATATCTTCGATGAAGCCTTTGACGCCTGGGGCATGGGCAAGCAGCCCGGGGACTACAACCAGTATTTCGACACCGACTGGGAGAAGGATCTGACTGCCTTTGTGAAGCGGGACCGCTGCCACCCCTGCGTCACGCTCTGGTCCACCGGCAACGAGATCACCGAGCGCGGCGGCCTGAACGACGGCTATGTGTGGGCAGTAAAGCTGGCGGATACGATCCGCAGGCTCGACCCCAGCAGGCCCATCTCCAACGGCATTTGCTCCTTCTGGAACGGGCTGGATGATTTCATCATGGCCGAGCAGATGAAAAAGCGGATGGAAGGGCTCTCCGGCGGATTGCAGAACGCCGACATCGGCGGCAAGAAGGATCTGCTGTGGGAGCAGTACACCGAAGCCTTCGCCAACGGCCTGGACGTGGTGGGCTACAATTACCTGGAGGGGAAATACGAGCAGGATCATGAAATGTTCCCCGAGCGGGTGATCCTGGGCAGCGAAAACTATCCCAAGGAAATCGGCATCCACTGGCCCATGATCGAGAAGACCCCCTGGGTGATCGGCGATTTCACCTGGACGGCCTGGGATTACATCGGCGAAGCGGGCATCGGCAAGGCTACCTTCTACGAGCCCGGCGACCCCAATATCGGCAATCCCTGGGGCGCTCCTTCGCCCTTCCCCTGGCGCACCGCTAACGACGCGGATTTTGATGTGACCGGCGTCATTCGTCCCCAGGGCGTCTATCGCCGCATCGTGTGGGGCAGCAAGGAAACCGGCTTGTTCTCCTATAACCCCGCGGTGATCGGCAAGGTGGAAACCCTGTCCAGCTGGGGCTTCCCCGGGGTGTGGAAGCGCTGGAACTGGCAGGGCCAGGAGGGCAAGCCCGTGGACATCGCCGTGTTCAGCAGCGCGGAGGAAGTGGAACTGATCGTCAATGGCGTCAGCGCTGGCCGCAAAAAGGCAGGCGAAGCGCTGATCCATGAGATGCCGCTGACCTTCCTGTTCCGGGCAGAATATCAGCCCGGTACGGTGGAGGCCGTCAGCTATACGAACGGCAAGGAGGTTTCCCGCACGGCGCTTCATACCACCGGTAAGCCCGTTGCCATCCGCCTGACAGCGGAAACGGAAGCGATGAAAGCTGATGGCGAATCCCTGTGCTATGTGAACGTGGAGCTGATCGACGAAAACGGAAACGTGGTGCCCGACGCCGATATCCTTTTGAAAGCGGAAGTCACCGGCGCGGCGGAGCTACTGGGCTTTGGCAGCGGGAATCCCATCACCGACGAAAACTACAGCAAGGGCCGGTTTACCAGCTATCAGGGAAAAGCCCTGGCCGTGCTGCGCTCTGGCTATGAAGCGGGCCAGGCAAAGCTGACCGTCTCCGCCGAGGGGTTGGAGAAAGCTGAAATCACCCTGCCGCTTGAGGAAGAAAAATGATGTATCCTTTGAAGCGTGAAAGCATCCAGCAGCGCCGGGAAGCGCTGCTGGATTGCCTGAATCGAGCCACTGCCGCCGGAGCGAATGCCGGTAGCAATTTACTGGTGATGGATGGGCGCGGAGAAATCTGCTATTTGGAAAACGGCTGCGCGGATCTTGCGCGGCAAACGCCCATGCAAAGAAACAGCATTTTCCGCTGTTATTCCATGACCAAGCCTTTAACCTCCTGCGCTGCCATGCTGCTGATCCAGGAAGGAAAGCTGGATCTGTATGAGCCGGTATCCCGGTATATCGGTTCCTTCCGGCATCAGCAGGTGCAGATGCCGACAGGCGTGGTTCCCGCAGCCAGGGAATGCCTGGTGCGCGATCTTCTGGATATGACGGCGGGGCTTTCCTATGACGGCGATGATACCCTGTCCCAGCGGGAAACGAAAATGATTTTTCAGGAGGCGGAGCGGCGCTTTGACACCGATCGTCCCATGGATACCCAGGAATTTGCGGAGCGGATCGGAACCATTCCGCTTTTGTTCCACCCCGGCGAAGGCTGGAATTACAGTGTTTGCGCCGATGTGTTGGGCGCGGTGATCGAAAAGGCCGCCGATATGCCCTTTGCGGACTTTTTGCAAAAGCGCGTTTTATCGCCTTTGGGCATGGAGGACAGCGGCTTTTTCGTGCCGGAGGATAAACGCGCAAGGCTGGTGACCGTATATCAGAAGGACGAATGCGGCAGCCTTGTTCCTTATACCGGCAATCATCTGGCGATCCGCAACGACGGCGGGGAAAATGCCTTCCATTCCGGCGGGGCGGGGCTTTTCTCCACCATTGAGGATTACGCCCGCTTCGCGCGAATGCTGATGAACGGCGGACAGGGCATCCTGAATGAAAGCACCGTGCGCTTTATGACCAGTCGCCGGCAAACGGGGAAACCCCAGCAAACCATTGCTCAAACCATGGGACTGGAAGGCCGCAGCTATGCCAATCTTCTGCGGGTGACGGTGGACCCGGCCGCTGCCTTTTTCCCCACCAATATGGGAGAATACGGCTGGGACGGCTGGCTGAGCACCTTTTTTATCAACGATCCCGCCACCGGCGTGACCATCCTGCTGATGCAAAATCAAAAGGACGGCGACGGAACGCTGATCGGCAAAATCCGCAGCCTGATCTACCTTTCCTGACGAAAAGGAGGAAAACCTGTGCGTAGACTGATCCCATTCAATGAAAGCTGGCTGTTTACAAAACCCGGAGAAAACCGCGTGCCCGTCACGCTGCCCCATACATGGAACGCCTTGGACGGCCAAGACGGCGGCGGGGATTACTGGCGGGGTGAATGCGTGTATGAAAAAACCTTCGCCGCGCCGGACAAGAAAGCGGACGAGGAAATCTATCTGGAATTTGACGGCGTATCCGCCTCCGCTAAAGTGACGCTGAATGATCACTTCGTCGGGGAGCATCACGGGGGCTACAGTCGGTTCCGGTTCAATATATTGGAATACTTGAATGACGGTGAAAACTACCTGACCCTTGCCGTCAGCAACGCTGCCTGCGATACTGTGTATCCCCAGAACGCCGATTTTACGTTCTATGGCGGGATCTACCGGGCTGCGCGTCTGGTGGTATTGCCTAAAATCCATTTCGATATGGACACCCTAGGCGGCTGCGGCATTCGGGTGACGCCGAAGGTACTGGATGACGACTCTGCCGACGTGCTTGTATCTGCATGCACCACCGGCGGTCAGGCCGTGTTTGAATTGAATGGGGAAACACTGACAGGGAACGAAGTTACCTTCCATATTGAGCATCCCGTGCTGTGGCAGGGCCGGAAGAATCCCCATCTGTACACGCTGAAAGCCCGCCTGTACGACGGTGAGACGCTGTGCGATTCCCTGGATATTCCCTTCGGTATCCGTTCCTTCCGTATCGACCCCAATGAAGGGTTTATCCTGAACGGAGAAAGCTACCCCCTGCGGGGCGTGGCTATGCACCAGGACTGGCTGGGCAAGGGCAACGCCATTTCCGAAGCAGACATGGAAGAAAGCCTGCGCCACGTATACGACATGGGGGCCACCACCGTGCGCCTGGCTCATTACCAGCACGATCAGCACACCTATGACCTGTGCGACCGGCTGGGCATCGTGGTGTGGACGGAAATCCCCTACATCAGCGAACATCTGGACAACGCAAGGGACAACGCGCTGAGCCAGATGCGGGAGCTGATCGAACAGAATTACAACCATCCCTCCATCGTGGTGTGGGGCCTGAGCAACGAGATCACGATGGCTCACGGCGACCAGGAAACCCTGGTACCCTTCCATCAAAAGCTGAACGATTTGTGCCACGAGATGGACGATACCCGTCTCACCACCATGGCCTGCATATCACCCTTGCCTACGGATCATCCCCTTTTGGATGTGCCGGACGTGCTTTCCTACAATCATTATTTCGGCTGGTACGGCGGGCATTTGGAGGACAACGGCTCCTGGTTTGACCGCTTCCATGCCCTGCATCCTGACTTGCCCGTGGGCGTATCCGAATACGGATGCGAAAACAGCCTGTGGCATTCCTCCCATCCTGAACCCGGCGATTACAGCAACGAGTACCAGATGATCTACCACGAAAGCCTGATCAAGCAGCTGTATTCCCGGAAATACCTGTGGGCCACCCATGTGTGGAATATGTTTGATTTCGCCGCCGACGCCCGGGAGGAGGGTGGAACAAAGGGCCGCAACAACAAAGGTCTGGTGACTTTTGATCGAAAAATACGGAAGGATGCTTTCTATGCCTATCAGGCCTGGCTGACGAATGAACCCATGCTGCATCTGTGCGGCAAGGAGTTTGTCAACCGGGACGGGGATACCGCCGAATTTGTGGTATACAGCAATTTGCCGGAAGTCACCCTGACGGTAAACGGAACGGCTTATACAAAGCAGGCCGAGGATCACTTCTTCCATTTCACCGTACCTCAGCCGGAGGGGAATTATACCGTTATTGCAACCGCGGGTGACTTAACTGAGCAGGCAACGTTCAATCATGTTTCCCAGCCCGATCCCACCTATCGCTTCCAGCAAGGCACGGTGCTCAACTGGTTTGACATCGACACGCCGGAGGGCTTTTATTCCGTCAAGGATTTGCTGAAGGATATCTCCCAGGCCCCGGACGCTGCGGCACTGGTGAAGCCGCTTCTGGCGGAAATGACCGCCGCCCGGGCCGCGAAAGCAAAGCAGAAGGAACAGGAAACCGGGCGGGAGACAGTGAAAAGTGGTGAGGGCATGAGCGCCGAGGATCGCCGCCGCACGACGATGCAGTTTAGTCTCCTGCAGCTCATTCGCATGGGCGCGCCGGACATGCCCAAGGAACGCATCATTGCCATCAATAAACAGCTGAACCGGATTCAAAAGTACAAGCCGCCGGTAGATATCGACCCGGAACAATATGAGAAGGACAACAGCCGGAAAGAGAACGCCTACGCCCTGGACGACCGCTTTGTCATCCGGGACGGGAAGCGCCATCCATTTGCCGTCATCTGCCCCGGCGGCGGCTACACCATGGTGTGCAGCTATATCGAAGGCGTTCCCTATGCCAGAAAGCTTAACGCCATGGGCATTTCCGCTCTCATCGTGTATTACCGTGTGAAGGATCAGGCCCGCTTCCCGGCGCCTCAGGACGACTTGGCCCAGGCTGTGCGGGATATCTTCGCGAAAGCAGATGAATACCTGCTGGACACTGCCCACTGGTCCGTATGGGGTTCCTCCGCCGGCGGCCATCTGGCGGCCAGCTTCGGCACCGCCAACATGGGCTATCCCCATTACAAGCTGCCCAAGCCCGAAGCCTTGGTGCTGACCTATCCCGTGATCAGCATGCGTCCGGAGCAGACAGAGCAGCAGACCCACAACATGCTCCTGGGCGATCCCGCCGAACCCGCCATGGAAGTCTTTGCCAGCGTGGACGAGCAGGTGACCGCCGACTATCCGCCTACCTACATCTGGTGCGGCGATGCGGATAAAACCGTAAAGCCCGACAACACCCGCCGCATGGCGGAAGCGCTCAAAAAAGCCGGGGTCCCGTACCAATGCGAAATCTTCCCCGGCGTGGATCACGGCGTCGGCCCCGGCACGGAAACCGCTGCCGAAGGGTGGATTGAGCATGCCGTTGCTTTCTGGAAAAGGCGGCAATCATAAGCGCATGAAAGAGCAGGGAGGTGCAGGTCATGAAAGCCGTTCACCTGCGGACAGAACACCTGGAAAATCCTTTGGGCTTGCAAACTGTTCGCCCGGTTTTTTCCTGGCATACCGATGGCGGTCTGCAAAGCGCTTATGAAATCATCGTTAGAAATGGGAAAACAGCCGTCTGGAAAAGCGGGAAGGTAACCACCGGCCACATGCTGGCCCGCTGCGGTTATGATGCTGCCCCACGGGAACACCTCACCTGGCGTATACGTCTGTGGGATGAAAATGATCAGCCCGGCGAATGGAATGATGCCTGGTTCGAGATGGGATTGTTGCAAGCTTCATCCTGGATGGCCAAATGGATCAGTCCGGAGCTGACCATTGAAAAGGGAAAGCGCCAGGCAGCCAGTTATCTGAAACGCACTTTTTCTCTGGAACGCACGGACCACGCCAGACTGTATATTACCTGTCACGGCCTGTATGTCGCTTACCTAAACGGACATCGAGTGGGCGATTATGTGCTGGCTCCGGGTACGGATGATTATCATCAGCGCCTGCAATACCAGGTATACGATGTATCGCCGCTGCTGCACAAGGGTAAAAATGAGATGCTGGTCGTTCTCGGGGATGGTTGGTACCGGGGCAATAACGGCATTGACGGGCTGAATCATTACTATGGGGATGACTTGGCGCTGCTGTGCCAGATGGAAGTCGATCAGCAGATGGTACTGATCAGTGATGAACGCTGGCAGGCCAGCCAGACGGGACCGATCCGGGAAAACGACTTGCAGTTGGGGGAACGTTATGACGCCCGGCTGGAGCAGGTTACCGATTGGCATGAGGTTATCCCAGTTGCTTTCGGCTATGATCACTTGGTTTGTTCCGACAGTGTGCCCGTGAGGGAACAGGAACGATTCCAAGGAAAAGTATTCACGGCGCCCAACGGCGATACCCTGATCGATTTTGGACAGAACCTGGCTGGGTATACCGAATTGTGCGCACAGGCAAAAGCCGGGCAGAAAATCGTCCTGTGGCATGGAGAAACCTTGGATGAAAACGGCAATTTTACCCAGGAAAATTTCGCGCCCGGCGAACGCAACAAAAATGGCGGCGTGCCGCAAAGAATCGAATACAGCTGCAAGGATGGTTTCAATCGGTATAAACCCAGCTTCACCCTTTTCGGATTCCGGTACGCAAAGATTGAAACGGACGTGAATCTGAACGGCGCTCAGTTTACGGCTATTGCCGTGTATTCCCATATGCCGCAAACAGCCTTTTTCACTTGTGGGAATGAAGCGGTCAATCAGCTGTTTCGCAACAGTCTTTGGAGCATGAAATCAAACTTCTGTGATATTCCCACAGACTGTCCTACCCGGGAGCGGACAGGCTGGACTGGGGACGCGGCGGCCTTTGCTCCGACAGGCGTGATGCTGACGGATTGCTGGCCTATCCTGCGAAAATGGCTGGCGGAATGCCGTTTGGCCCAGGCTGACGATGGCTTGATGGCGAATATTGCGCCGATCAATGACGGCCGGGATCGGTTTTCTTTGCTGCTGCAGGGTTCTGCCGGCTGGGGGGACGCCTGCGTGCTGGTGCCCTGGGCGCTGTATCAAGCCTATGGCGACACGGCCATTTTGGAAGAGAACTATGATATGATGCGCAGATGGATGACGTTCCTGGAACAGCGTGCCCGGGAAACAAGGCCAGCGAATCAAGGTAATCCCTGGAAGGAAGCTTTGCAGGATCAGGGCTTTCACTTTGGCGAATGGCTGGAGCCTGACGTGAACAGTATGGATGCCCTGCGCAAGAATGGCCTGGAAGGCGCACCGGAGGTGGCAACCGCCTACTATTTTCATTCGGCTGACTTGATGGGGCAGATCGCGGCAATTCTGGGAAAACCCGGAGACTCAGAGAAGTATCGGAAGATTGCTGAGATGGCTCGAAAAGCATACCGTTATTGCTGTACGGATCACGGGAGAATAGATTCTAACCGTCAATGCGAATACGTACGGCCCATTGCTTTCGGTTTATTGGATCCGGTGGAGGCTCAAGTCGCTGCGGATCAATTGAACTCCCTGGTGAAGCAAAACGGGGATCACCTGAATACAGGTTTTCTGTCCACGCCGGATCTCTGCCGTGTGCTGACGGAGCATGGACACACAGATACGGCCTATCGGCTGCTGCTGCAGGATACCAACCCCAGTTGGCTGTACGCCATCAAAAAAGGGGCGACCTCCATTTGGGAGACCTGGGACGGTATCCGTTCCGACGGTACCGTGCACGATTCCATGAATCATTACGCATACGGTGCGATCTGCGGATGGCTCCTGGACAGTGTTTGCGGTATCCGGCTGAAGGATGGAAAGCTAACCATCCGCCCATACCCACATCCATCACTTGGGTATGCAAAGGCTCGATGGAATTCTCCAGTCGGGCTGATTGAAAGCGAATGGCGATATGAAGGGAGTAAGCTGCATTTACGTGTGCAAACGCCGATTCGTGCAGAAATCCAGTGGCCCGACGGCCAGATGGAAGCAGTATCAAACGGTGTCCATTCATTAATTACCTGACCTGACATCATGTATAAAGGGTCGTTTGCTATCGGGAAATAACAGCAAGGAAAAGGATGCGCTTCGCTGTCGAAGGGCATTCTTTTTTTGTGCGGATTGATTCCATAAACGATGTCGGATTTGTGTGAATTATCATCGGAACACAGCAAGCGTCTGAATCAATAAAAAGTCTACAATACATATGTAAAAATGACTTTGGAGGTGCTGCGTCATGCAAGGACAGACCATCAAACTGGGCTTTGCCCCAACCCGCCGGGCCATTTTCAGCGCGCCAGCCGCCGTTGAATACCGCAGGCTGACCGCTGATCGGCTGCGGGAACTGGGCATTGACTTTGTGGATATCGACGACATCAACGAGGAAGGCCTACTCTACGATGACGCGGGCCTGGAAAAAATCATCGCCAAATTCCAGCGGGAAAAGGTGGACGGACTGTTCCTGCCCCACGCCAACTTTGGCACGGAATATGAATGCGCCAGGCTGGCCAAGGCTCTGAATGCACCGGTGCTGCTGTGGGGCCCCCGGGACGAGCGCCCCGATGAAAACGGCATGCGGCTCCGCGACAGCCAGTGCGGCCTGTTCGCCACCGGCAAGGTGCTGCGCCGCTTCCGGGTGCCCTTTACCTACATGAACAACTGCAATTTGACGGACCCGGAATTTGAGCGGGGCATCCGGGATTTCCTGGCGGTGTGCAACGTGGTGAAGGTGTTCCGCCACACTCGTATTTTGCAGATCGGCCCCCGGCCCTTTGATTTCTGGTCCACCATGTGCAACGAGGGCGAGCTGCTGGAAAAGTTCATCATCCAGCTGGCTCCCATTCCGCTGCCCGAGCTCTACGCCGAAATGAAGAAGTGGCGGGCGGAAAAGACGGAGGTCGCCAAGGTCATCGCCTACTGCAAGGAAAATATGACCTGCAACATCGAGGATGAATATCTGGCCAACGTGGCGGAGCTGAAGGTTGCCATGAAATCCCTGGCCGAAAAATATGGCTGCAACGCCATCGCCATCCAGTGCTGGAACGCGCTCCAGGACGAGATCCACATCATGCCCTGTGCGGCCAACAGCCTGCTGAACGAGGAGGGCATTCCCGTGGTATGCGAGACGGACATTCACGGGGCCATTTCTCAATTGATCGCGGAAGCCGCCGCTATGGGTGAGCGGCGCGTCATGTTTTCCGACTGGACGGTGCGCCATCCCGACAACGACAACGGCGAGCTGCTCCAGCATTGCGGCCCCTGGCCCATTTCCGTTGCCAAGGAAAAGCCCACCATCTGCGTCCCCGTGGCCTTCCCGGAGAACGGCGCTGTGAGCGCGGAAGCCAAGCACGGCCCCATGAGCCTGGTGCGTTTCGATGGGGACGAGGGTGAATACAGCATCCTGCTGGGCCACGCCCGGGGCATCGACGGCCCCTGGACCCGCGGCACCTATGTGTGGGTGGAAGTCAACAACCTCAAGCGCCTGGAAGCCAAGGTGGTGGAGGGCCCCTACATCCACCATGTGGCCGCCATCCACGGCGACGTGGTGCCTGTGGTGTATGAGGCCTGCAAGTACATCGGCGTGAAGCCCGACCTGTATGATCCCATCGAGGACAAGGTGAAGGCGTATCTGCATGGTGAAAACGTCGTTTTCGACGAGGTGTGAAGGCGAGCGCCCGCAGTGCGGGAAACAGCGAGCCGAAACACCAATGAGCTACAGAGTTTTTCAAGCGCAGCACAGAAAAACGACAATAGCGAATTGAGAGGTTTGTTAATATGAACGCTTTGAAAATAAAGGCCTATGATCTCCGTCAGGATGTGCTGGACATCATTGTGTCCGGGGGCGGCGGGCACATCGGCGGCGACATGAGCAGTATGGAAATCATGCTGACCCTGTACAACCGTATGAACGTATCGCCCGACAGGCAGGATGATCCGAACCGGGATCGGTTTGTGCTCAGCAAGGGCCACTGCGTGGAAACGCTCTACGCCGTGCTGGCGGGCAAGGGCTTTCTGGATATCGAGGAGGTCAAGGCCCAGTTCTCCAAATTTGGCAGCGAATACATCGGCCATCCCCATAACACCCTGCCCGGCATTGAAATGAACAGCGGTTCCCTGGGCCACGGCCTCAGCGTGTGCGTGGGCATGGCGTTGGCAGGAAAAATGGATAAGAAAACTTACCGCGTTTATACCCTCATGGGCGATGGCGAATTGGCCGAGGGCTCCGTGTGGGAAGGGACTATGGCGGCAGGACATTATAAGCTGGATAACCTTTGTGCCGTCATCGATCGAAACCATTTGCAGATTTCCGGCAGCACCGAGGATGTGATGGCTCATCACGATCTGCACGCCCGGTTCGCGGCCTTCGACTGGCATGTGATCGACGTGGCCGACGGCAACGACGTGGACCAGCTGAATGCAGCTTTTGATGAAGCTCAGCAAACGAAGGGAAAGCCTACCCTGATCATTGCCAACACTGTCAAGGGCAAAGGCGCGTCCATCATGGAGAATAAGGCGTCCTGGCATCATCATCTGCCCAACGCTGAGGAATATGCAGCCATCAGCCAGGAATTGAAGGAACGGAAGGAGGCGCTGCTCCATGAATAAGATCGCCAACCGCGCCGTCATGTGCGAGGTGCTGAAGGAAGCCGCCGCCCGGGATAAGGACGTAGTTGTCCTGTGCAGCGACAGCCGAGGCAGCGCATCCCTCACCTCCTTTGCCGACACCTATCCGGAACAATTCGTGGAAGTGGGCATTGCGGAGCAAAACCTGGTGAGTATCGCCGCCGGCCTGGCCTCCTGCGGCAAAAAAGCCTACGCCGCCTCTCCCGCCTCCTTCATCACCACCCGCAGCTATGAGCAGTGCAAGGTGGACTGTGCCTATTCCGGCACCAATGTGAAGCTGATCGGCATTTCCGGCGGCGTCAGCTACGGTGCCCTGGGCATGACCCATCACTCTGCCCAGGATATCGCCGCCATGAGCGCCATCCCCGGAATGCGGGTGTATTTGCCCAGCGACCGGCACCAGACCCGCAAGCTCTTTGAGGCCCTGCTGAAAGACAATCAGACCGCCTACATCCGCCTGGGCCGCAATCCCGTGGAGGATGTGTATGAAGAAAACAACATCCCCTTTGAAATGAACAAAGCCACCGTGCTGGCTGAGGGTGCGGACGTGCTGCTGGTAGCCTGCGGCGAAATGGTAAAGCCCATCCAGGACGCGGCCAAACTGCTGAACGAACAGGGCATTTCCACCGGCGCGCTGGACATGTACTGCATCAAGCCCCTGGATCAGGAAGGGCTTCTGAACGTGGCCAAGGGCAAAGAGCTCATCGTCACCGTGGAGGAGCACGCGCCCTTCGGCGGTTTGGGCTCCATGGTGGCCCAAGTGATCAGCGCCTACGATCCGAAGAAAGTTATCAATCTGGCTTTGCCGGACAGCCCCGTGATCACCGGCACTTCCCAAGAGGTCTTTGATTACTACGGACTGAACGCCGCGGGCATCGCGGATACCGTCAAAAAAGCGTTGGAGGGCTGAACCATGGCGAAATATGTGCTGTCCGTGGATCAGAGCACCCAGGGCACCAAGGCGATGATCTTTGATGAATGGGGCAGAATGCTGAACCGGGCTGATTTGCCCCACAAGCAGATTGTCAATGATTTAGGCTGGGTCTCCCACGATCCTGAGGAGATCTACCGGAACACCCTGAAAGTGGTGCGTCTGGCTGCCGAAAAGGCGGGCATTGACCCTGCCGGCATCGCCTGCATGGGCATCAGCAACCAGCGGGAGACCACGGTAGCCTGGGACAAAAATACTGGCAAACCCGTCTGCGACGCCATCGTGTGGCAATGCGCCCGGGCGGTGGATGTATGCGCGGAAGTCGAAAAGACCGGCATCGGCGATCTCGTGCGGGAGCATACCGGCATCCCCATCTCGCCCTATTTCCCAGCAGCCAAGATGGCGTGGATTTTGCAGAACGTGCCGGAAGCCAAGGGCCTGGCGGAAAAGCATCAGCTGTGCCTGGGCACCATTGACGCCTGGTTGGTATGGAAGCTGACGGGACAGTACAAAACCGATTACTCCAACGCCTCCCGCACCCAGCTTTTCAACATCCGCACGCTGCAATGGGATCGGGAAATCTGCGCTGCCTTCGGCGTCGACGCAGACGATCTGCCCGCCGTCACCGATTCCGATGCCGTCTTTGGAGAAACCGACCTGGGCGGATGGCTGCCCAGAAAAATCCCCATCTGCGGCGTGCTGGGCGACAGTCACGCAGCGTTGTTCGGTCACGGCTGCCTGGATACAGGCATGACCAAGGCCACCTACGGCACCGGCTCCTCCATCATGATGAACATCGGTCCGGACTTCATCGCGTCACAAAACGGCCTGGTAACCTCCCTGGCCTGGAAATATCAGGGCCGGGTCAGCTATGTGATGGAAGGCAACCTCAATTACACCGGCGCGGTGATCACCTGGCTTAAGGACAGCCTGGGGCTCATTGCCTCAGCGGGTGAAACGGAAGCCTTTGCGAAAGCATCCCATTCCGCCGACACCACCTGCCTGGTGCCTGCCTTTACCGGCCTTGGCGCACCTTACTGGAAAAGCGATGCCCGGGCTATGCTCTGGGGCATGAGCCGTACAACCGGCAGAAATGAGATCGTCCGGGCGGCTCTTGACAGCATTGCCTTTCAAATCCATGACGTGATTACCGCGATGGAGAAGGATACCGGCATCTGTCTGCCCGTCCTGTGGGTGGACGGTGGGGCTACCCGAAACAAGTACCTCATGCAATTCCAGAGCGACATACTGAACACCCCCGTTTCGTGCCCGGAAGCGGAGGAGCTGTCCGGTATCGGGGCGGCCATGATGGCGGGACTGTCCCGCGGTTTCTATGACAGGTCGGTATTCCACACTATGGGGTACACGCTTTTTGAACCAATGATGAAGAATGCTGAGAGAAATGACAAACTGAAAATATGGCAGACAGCAATCAGCCGATTATAGACACGGAAGCAAAAAAATGTTGTACTTACGATCATTCCCAAAAGGTCATCACAGGAGGCTCAATTGAAGTACAGTCTTGCTATTGACATCGGCGCGTCCAGCGGGCGGCACATCGTGGGCTGGAGGGAAAACGGGGAAATCCAAACGAAAGAGGTTTACCGCTTCCCCAACGGCGTTACCGAGCTGGACGGCCATCTGACCTGGGATATCGCTGCGCTGGAGGGCCACGTGAAGGCGGGCATCGACGAGGCGCTGAAGGAATACCAGCGGATCGAAAGCCTGTCCATCGACACCTGGGGGGTTGACTACGTGCTGATGGATCACGATCAGCCCGTGCTGCCCTGTTATGCTTACCGGGACGGCCGCACCGAAAAAGTGATTGAAAAAGTGCACGAAAAAATGCCTTTTGCAGAGCTTTACCACCGTACGGGCATCCAGTTCCAGCCCTTCAACACCGTCTATCAGCTGTACGCAGACAAGCTGGCTGGCCGGCTGGAGGGCGTGACGGACTTTTTAATGATCCCGGAATACCTGATGTATCGCCTGTGCGGCGCAAAAGCCCACGAATACACCAACGCTACCACCGGCGGTATGGTCAGCGCGGCGACCGGCGAATATGATCCCGAGATCATCGCTGCCCTGGGGCTGCCGGAGCTTTTATTCCGTCCCCTGCAGCAGCCGGGTACGGTGATTGGCGAATATAAGGGCATTCGCGTGATGCTCTGCGCCACCCACGATACCGGCAGCGCCGTGGAAGGCATCCCCATGGAGGGCAACGAGCTGTATATTTCCAGCGGCACCTGGAGCCTGTTGGGCGTGAAAACCCCCATCCCCCTGACCGATACACAGAGCCAGGCGGCCAATTATTCCAACGAGGGCGGCGTAGGATATAACCGCTATCAGAAAAACATCATGGGTATGTGGCTGGTGAACCGGCTGCGGGACGAGCTGTGCCCCGGCAAACCCTGGAACGAAATCACCGCCGAGGCGGAGGAAAAGCATTTCGACTACACTGTGGATGTATACGACCCCATTTTCCTGGCCCCGGAAAGCATGAAGGCTGCCTTTGACGCTGAGTTGCCCCATCCGCCCAAGTGCGCCGTGGGATACTTCCGCTGCGCCTATCGTTCCCTGGCCTTGGGCTACAAGCAGGCCATCGGGGAAATCGAGCGCAACACCGGCAAAACCTATCAAAAGCTCTACATCGTGGGCGGCGGGGCCAGGAACGTGTTCCTCAACCGCCTCACGGAGGAAGCCACTGGCAAGCAAGTGGTGGCCCTGCCCATCGAGGCGACTGCCATCGGCAATCTGCGCATCCAAATGAACACCAATCCATAAGGAGGAAGAAAGAAGCATGTTAGTTGAAACCAAAGCCCGGGTGGGCGTGTTCGCCATCGCGCTGGGCGCGTATCTGCCCCAGTTTCCCGAACTGGTGCCGGAGTTCCAAGGCCAGTATCAGGAATTCAAAAAGCTGATTCCTGAATCTGTGGAGCTCATCGACGGCGGCATCGTGACCACTAAGGAGCAGTCTATGGCCGCCGGGGACAAGTTCCGGGCCGCCGACGTAGATCTGGTGATCCTGCAATTGCTCACCTACGCCACTTCCTATAACATGCTCCCCGCCGTGCGGGACCTGGACGTGCCCGTGGTGCTGGTGAACGTACAGAAGAAAAAGGCCCCGGACTACGTTGCCACCGACACTCCCACCTGGCTGGGCGAACTGTACGCCTGCGGAGCCGTGGGCGAAATGGTGGCAGACCTGGAGAGGGCCGACAAGCGCCACGCCGTGGTCACCGGCGTGGTGGAGGGCGGCGATCCTGAAGTGGAGTGCGAGATTGCCGACTGGTGCAAGGCTGCCCAGGTGCGCCGTCGCTTCCGGGACACCAATATCGCCCAGATCGGCCGCCCTTATCCGGGCATGATGGACCTGTACATCGACGAGACCAACCTGTATCATCGCATGTGGCTTTACACCAAGCAGTTTGACTGGGAGAAAATGTGGGCCATCGCCGATAACATCACGGACGAAGAAGCCATCCGGGCCAAAGCCCGGGACATCCTTGACACCTTCGATATTGAAGGCGGCGGCACCATCGAAAAGGTATGGGACATGGCGAAATACGTGGTGGCCTTTGAGCAGTGGTGCAGGGACGAGCAACTGGGTTTCGTGGCGTCCCACTATGACGGCTTCGCCCAGGGCATCGCGGGCAAACTGGACAGCATGCTTATCCCCGCATTCTCTATGCTGATCAAGCAGGGCACCGCATGCGCTGTGGAAGGCGACATCAAGGTAGCCATGGCGATGGGTATCCTGAAGGTGATTGCGGGTACTGGCCAGCTTTCCGAAATGTACTCCATCGACTTTAATGAGGACATCTGCATCATCGGCCACTCCGGTTCCGGCGACGCGGACATCAGCCAGGCAAGGAAACCCACCATGAAGATCGTGCCTGTGTTCCACGGCAAGACCGGGGGCGGGTATCTCACCCAGTTCTATCCCCCTACCAACACGCCCATCACCTTCCTGGGCATTACCCAGGATAAGGACGGCCACTTCAAATTTGTGGCGGCTGAAGGCATCAACGAGGAAGGCCCTATCTTCATGTTCGGCGACACCAACATGCGCATGCGCTTTACCTGCGGCGCCCGGGATTTCTGCAACCGCTGGAGCGAGGCCGGCCCCACCCACCACATGGCGGCGGCTGTGGGCAGTCACATCGACACAATCCTGAAGGTCGCCAAGATCTTCAATGTGCCCGTGGATATTATCACAAGATAAGGAGAATACAGCATGAAAGACATTCTCACCGCCCCCTTTATGATCGAAATGATCCGTACCGCCACGAATATGTACGACCACGGGTGGGACGAGCGCAACGGCGGCAACATTTCCCTAATGCTGGATGAAACCGAAGCCAGGGAGTATCTGGACGCAGAGAAGGTGCTTCGCACCATCCCCACCGGCTTCACCGCGCCGGAGCTGGACGGCAAATACTTCCTGGTCACCGGAACGGGCAAATACTTCAAGAACGTGCAGTACGCCCCCGACATCAACCTGGGCATCGTGCGCCTGAAAGAGCAGGGCCGGCAGGCCGACCTCCTGTGGGGCTACACTGACGGCGGCCAGTTTACCAGCGAATTTCCGGCCCACATGATGAGCCACGTAGCGCGGCTCAAGGTTGATCCCAGCAACCGTGTGGTGATGCACTGCCATCCGGCAAACATTCTGGCCATGACTTATATCCACGACCTGGACGAGAAGAAGTTCACCCGCACGCTGTGGCAGATGTGCACCGAGTGCATTGTGGTCTTCCCCGAGGGCGTGAACGTTCTGCCCTGGATGCTGTGCGGTACCAACGAGATCGGTGAGGCCACCGCTGAAAAGATGCTCACCGCCCGCCTGGTGGTGTGGAGCCAGCACGGCATCTATGGGGCAGGCAAGGATCTGGACGAAACCTTCGGCCTGATCGAAACCGCTGAAAAGGCTGCTGAAATCTATATGAAAATCGCTCATCTGCCGTTGATCAATACCATTACAGACGATCAGATGCATCAGCTGGAGGAGCGGTTCGGCATCAGGGCCAGAAAGGGATACCTAACAAAGACAGAAGTTTTTTGAAGCAACAGCAACACCGTTCTGACCGGAACGGCCAATCTGGCTGAAACGCTCCGGATCAAAAAACAGAAAGAACCGGTGGTTCGCCGCGGGTGCGATCGTTGTCATCGTGATGCTAGGGTTGGGCGTGACCATGATCGCCGACACAGAAAAGCGGAAATGATGCAGCAGATCGGTTTCTTCCTGAGCATCAGTGCACTGTTCGATATCTGGTATATCATTTGTCTGAGACGGACGAAAGAGAAAAGAAAATCATATGGCATTCACGGCAACTTTCGCCGACATTGATTGGATCCGCGCACTCTCCATTTCCGGCGTGGCGTTTGTGTTGAGCCTCGTCACTTCCGTCGCGACCGGTCTTCCGGAGGTTGAGCAGAAACCGCCTCAAGAGGTCGAACAGACCGAATAACGTTATACTGCCTCTGAGAGATCATCTCTCGGAGGCTTTTTTTATTTGTCGGTAGTAGCAGATTTGGTCAAAACAGTATGTCGGTAGTAGGTCGGTAGTAGAATGGAATCGATCACTTTTGAACGTCTGCGAACGAGAGCATAAAAAATCCTCGGAACCATTGAGATTCCGAGGTTTAAGCGGAGAAGCCGGGATTTGAACCCGGGCGACCCTCAACGGATCCTACTCCCTTAGCAGGGGAGCCCCTTCGGCCACTTGGGTACTTCTCCATGTCAAGGCTGGCGGAGCGAGAGGGATTCGAACCCCCGGTACCTTTCGGTATCACTGGTTTTCAAGACCAGCGCCTTCAACCGCTCGGCCATCGCTCCAGAGCTAACCAGCCCGATTATATTACCATGAGAGATTGACCTCGTCAAGGGCTTTTTGTTGCGGGATAATGCTGTATCAGATATAATATCCGGGACAGGAGATGAGAAAAGTATGGGCAATGTGTTCTATTTCAACTGGGAAGTAGACCTGATTGAGTGGCTGCAGAAGACAGCAGGCTCCGTTGGACAGGCGGTATCCAAAGCGGTAACTTTTGTCGGCGGGGAAACAGTGACCTTGCTGATTCTGCTGATCATGCTTTTCTGCTACAACAAAGAAGCGGGGAAACGCTGCGGCTTTACGATCGTAGCTGCCAGCATGTGGTACCCGATGATTAAAAATATCGTGATGCGCGTGCGGCCCTACATGGCTCACCCGGAACGGGTGGACGCGCTGGCCGTTGTGGAAGCTGACGCGGATCCCATGGATATTCTGCAGCAGGGGTATTCTTTCCCCAGCGGCCATAGCGCCACGGCAGTGTCCATGTACGGAAGCATTGCCCGGGAAATCCGCAAAAAATGGATGTGGTGGCTGGCGGTGCTTCTGCCGCTTCTGATCGGCCTGAGCCGGTTCGCAGTCGGCGTGCATTATCCGACGGATGTACTGGCCGGATGGGCCGTGGGCCTGGCGGCGATCGCCTTCAGCGCTGTTCTGCAGAAGAAAGTGAAACGGGAGTGGGTACGGAGCACCATTCTGCTGGTGGTAACCCTGCCGGGTATCTTCTGGTGTACAAGCCGGGACTATTTTACGTCCCTCGGTCTGCTGATCGGTATGGTGACGGTTTATCCGTACGAAAGAAAATATATCGGATTTAAAGATACCAGGAATGTGTGGGCGATGATCCTGCGGCTCCTGGGTGCTTTCGCGATCTACGCGGTTCTGAATACCGTACTGAAGCTGCCGTTCAACAAGGAATGGCTGATCAACGGCACGCTGGGGGCGAACCTGATCCGTACCGCCCGGTACGCGATTATCCTGTTTACGATTGTGGGTGTGTATCCCCGGATGTTTCCGCTTTTTGAGAAAATCGGTAAAAAGGGAGTTCATAATTCATAATTCAGAATTATAACTGCCTGAGGGCGAATACTATTGAGTGCAAAGTGAGGGGCAGGGATGGAGTACCGGGTCGGGCCGGAGGAAGCCGGATGGAGAGTCAGGGAGGTTCTGCGGCGGTCCATGGGCGTAAGCTATACGGCGCTGAAGAGCGCCAAATGGAACGGACGGATCCGGCTGAACGGTGAGCCGGCCCGGGCAGACACCCGGGTGGCAGAAGGCGACCTGGTGAAGATTGACTGGGAGGAAGACGTCCCGGTCTACCAGCTGAAACCTTATGAGTTTCCACTGGAAATCCCTTACGAAGATGAATACCTGCTGGTGGTGGCGAAACCCGGCGGGATTGCCAGCCAGAGCAGCCGGAATCATCCGGATGATTCCCTGGAGAATGCGGTATATTCCTATTACGGATGTCCTGAAAACTTCATATACCGGCCGGTGAACCGGCTGGACAAGGGAACGGGCGGACTGATGGTTATTGCCCGGACACCCCATGCCCAACATCGTCTTCAGCAGGAGCTGCATACCCCGGCCTTCCGACGGCGTTATCTGGCGCTGACAGACGGCATTCCCGCAGAAGAAGAGGGGATGCTGGATTTTCCTATTGCCAAGGTGCCGGGCGCGACCATCAAGCGAATGATCACCCCTGACGGCAAACCGTCCCGAACCCGTTACAGGGTACTGGAAAAACGGGAGAGCGGTGCTTTGATCCTGCTGGAGCTGGAGACGGGAAGAACCCATCAGATCCGGGTTCACCTGAGCCATATCGGCTGCCCTGTACAGGGAGACTTTTTATACGGACAGGAACGCCCGGAGGAGTTTCCGGGCTGCTTTGCACTGCACAGCGCCATGGTCGAACTGCGGCATCCGCTGACCGGGGAAACGCTTCGGCTGACAAGTCTGCCGCAGTGGGCGGGGGAGCTGGACGATTCTGTTCTTTTCATGGACTTTAATTGACAATTCATAATTCATAATTCATAATTCACAATTACAGGATTCTTACTCTCTTGAATAGGGCGGCTGCCCATTTTTTTGAGAATGAGACTTCAACATGTGCAAAAGAACAAGGGGATTAACATTTATGACCATTATTGAACTGCTGGAAAGAAATGCCAGGGAATGGCCGAATGATACGGCCCTGGTGGAGATCAACCCCGATCAGCCTGAAACCCGCCGGGTAACCTGGCACGATTTTGAACTGGTGGAGCCCAGCGCAAAACAGAAACACTACCGCCGGGAAATCACCTGGGCGGTTTTTGATGAAAAGGCAAACCGGGTGGCCAACATGCTCCGGAGCCACGGCATCGGCAAGGGCAAAAAGGTTGCCATCCTGATGATGAACTGCATTGACTGGCTGCCGATTTATTTCGGTATCCTGAAGACCGGCGCAGTGGTGGTTCCCATGAACTTCCGCTATGCTTCCAATGAGATTGAATACTGCCTGAACCTGTCTGAGAGCAACATGCTGATTTTCGGGCCGGAATTCATCGGCCGTATCGAGGAAATCGCAGACAAGATTCCCCATGTGGCGCTGGTGTTTGAAGGCCCCGGGTGCCCGAGCTTCGCGGATGACCTGGTGGAACTGATCAACGAGAGCAGCTCCAGCTTTCCGAAGTGCGAGCTGACAGAGGACGATGACGCGGCAATCTATTTCTCTTCCGGTACCACCGGATTCCCGAAGGCGATTCTGCATAAGCATCGCAGCCTGATCCATTCCGCACGGGTGGAGCAGGCGCATCACGGCCAGACGAAGGACGACTGTTTCCTGTGCATTCCGCCGCTGTATCATACCGGCGCAAAGATGCACTGGTTCGGCAGCCTGATCTCCGGCGGCAAGGCTGTGATCCTGAAGGGCACACGGCCCCAGACGATCCTGGAGGCGGTGGACAGCGAGAAGTGCACGATTGTCTGGCTGCTTGTGCCGTGGGCGCAGGATATCCTGACGGCGCTGGACAGCGGGGAACTGAAACTGGAAAACTACAAGCTGGATCAGTGGCGGCTGATGCACATCGGCGCGCAGCCGGTGCCCCAGAGCCTGATCCACCGCTGGCTGGAATACTTCCCGAACCATGAATATGACACTAACTACGGCCTGAGCGAATCCATCGGCCCCGGCGCGGTGCACCTGGGCATCGAGAACGTCCGCAAGGTAGGCGCGATCGGTATTCCCGGATACGGCTGGGAAACGAAAATCATCCGGCCGGACGGCGCAGAAGTGGCGCCGGGCGAAGTCGGCGAGCTGTGCCTGAAGGGACCGGGCGTGATGGTTTGCTACTACAACAATCCGCAGGCAACCGCGGAAACCCTGAAGGACGGCTGGCTGCTGACCGGCGATATGGCCCGGCAGGATGAAGAAGGCTTCATCTACCTGGTTGACCGGAAAAAGGACGTGGTTATCACCGGCGGTGAGAACCTGTATCCTGTTGAAATTGAGAACTTTATGGCAGCCTATCCGCCGATCAAGGACGTGGCTGTGATCGGCCTGCCGGACGCGCGCCTGGGCGAAATTGCCGCGGCCATCGTGGAACTGGTTCCGGGCAGCACCGCGACAGTGGAGGATATCAACGAGTTCTGTATGGGAATGCCGCGGTATAAGCGGCCGAGGAAGATTATCCTGGCGCCTGTGCCCCGGAACGCTACCGGCAAGATTGAAAAGCCGAAGCTCCGCCGGATGTACGGAGGAGAAGGGCTGGTTGATTCACAGAATCGCAGTTAAGCGATTCTGTGAATCAACAATGAAGAATGAAAAATGAAGAATTAATAGTTGAGGATGGCATGTCATGAAGAAACTGTTAATTGGTAATGAAGCGGTGGCCTGGGGCCTTTACAACGGCGGAATCGGGCTGGTGAGCAGCTATCCGGGGACCCCAAGCACGGAGATCACGGAATTCCTGGCAAAGCATGACGATATCCACAGCGAATGGGCGCCCAATGAAAAGGTGGCCATGGAAGCTGCCTTCGGCGCGAGCCTTGCAGGAAAGCGGAGCGTCTGCGCCATGAAGCACGTTGGACTGAACGTGGCGGCCGACCCGCTGTTTACCCTGAGCTATACGGGTGTGACGGGCGGTATGGTGGTATGCGTGGCGGATGACCCGGCCATGCATTCCAGCCAGAATGAACAGGACTCCCGGCATTATGCCATAGCGGCGAAGGTGCCGATGCTGGAGCCTGCTGATTCCGCGGAAGCTTACGCTTTTGCCCGGTCCGCATTTGAACTGAGCGAGAAGTATGACACGCCTGTGCTGCTGCGGATGTGCACGCGCATTGCCCACAGCCAGTGCGTGGTGGACATCGGCGAGCGGGAGGAAGTGCCGCTGAAGGAATATGTCAAGCAGCCTTCCAAGTACATCATGATGCCCGGCTACGCCAAACAGCGCCATCCCGTTGTGGAAGAGCGGACGGAGAAGCTGAGGGCCCTGGCGGAGGACTGCGTTTACAACAAGGTTGAGATGGCGGAAAACCGGGGAATCGGTATCATTACCTCCGGCTGCAGCTACCTGTATGTGAAGGAAGTCTTCGGCGACGACGTCAGCGTGCTGAAGATCGGCATGCCCAATCCGCTGCCTGAAAAGCTGATCCGGGATTTTGCCACCCAGGTCAAGAAGCTGTATGTGATTGAAGAGCTGGATCCGGTGATCGAAACCCACGTGAAGGCACTGGGTATTGAAGTGACCGGCAAGAGCCTGTTTTCTGCTATCGGCGAGTTCAGCCAGAAGACCATCCGGGACGCTTTCCTCAAGGAAGGCTATGCCGTGACGGAAGTGCCGAAAGCGCAGGGCGAAGCGCCTGCTGTGCCCGGACGTCCGCCGATGATGTGTTCCGGCTGCCCGCACCGGGGAATGTACTATACGCTGGTGAAAAACCATATTACCGTACTGGGTGATATCGGCTGCTATACACTGGGCGCGGTGGCACCGCTGAACGCGCTGGATTCCACCCTGTGCATGGGCGCCAGCATCTCCGGTATCCACGGATTCAACGCGGCCCGGGGCAAGGAAACCGAAAAGAAGACCGTGGCCGTGATCGGCGACAGCACCTTCATGCACAGCGGCATGACAGGCCTGGTGAACATTGCCTACAACGCCACAAACTCCACGGTAATCATCCTGGATAACTCCATTACCGGCATGACCGGACACCAGCAGAACCCCACCACCGGATACAACATCAAGGGTGATCCGGCGGCAAAGGTGAACCTGGAAGCCCTGTGCAAGGCGCTGGGCATTAACCGGGTCCGGGTGGTGGATCCCTATGACCTGAAGGCCTGTGAGGAAGCGGTACTGGAAGAGCTGGCCGTGGAAGAGCCGTCCGTGATCATTTCCCGCCGTCCATGCGTGCTGCTGAAGTACGTGAAGCCCAAAACACCCCTTCAGGTGGATACGGATAAGTGCCGGGGCTGCAAAAAGTGCATGAAGATGGGCTGCCCGTCCATCAGCTTCAAGGAAGGCAAGGCCAGGATTGACAAAACACTCTGTGTAGGCTGCGGCGTGTGCGAACAGCTGTGTGCCTTCGGCGCGATCGGGGGTATGGACAAATGAAAACAACGAGTGTAATGATCGTCGGCGTCGGCGGACAGGGAAGCCTGCTGGCTTCCAGACTGCTGGGAACCCTGCTGACGGATGAAGGTTATGATGTGAAGGTCAGCGAAGTGCACGGCATGAGCCAGCGCGGCGGCAGTGTCGTGACCTATGTGCGTTTCGGCGAGAAGGTGTACAGCCCGATCGTGACCGAAGGAGAATGCGACTATATCATCAGCTTTGAAAAGCTGGAGGCTGCCCGGTATGCCGGCTGCCTGCGCAAGGGCGGAAAGATCATCGTCAATACCCAGGAGATCGACCCGATGCCGGTTATTACCGGCGCGGCGGAATATCCGACTGGCGTGCTGGAGGACCTGAAAGGCAGGGGCTTTGACATTGACGATTTTGACGCGCTGACGCCTGCCGTGGAAGCGGGAAGCTCCAAGGCGGTTAACATTGTGCTGATGGGGCACTTTGCAAAGTGCACGGAGATTCCGAAGGAAAAGTGGCTGGCGGCCCTGGAAAAGGTAGTTAAGCCGCAGTTCCTGGAAATGAACAAGGCCGCGTTTGACCGCGGTTACGGCGCATAAGCAACAGAATACCGAAGCGGGGGCGGGGGATGGTGAGGCCCGGTTGAGTGGAATTGTTTTTAAATGGGTGTTTTAGGCGGAGGAGAGTGGCGGCGGTTTTAAT
>R26__coassemble_38_pt1 | contig 86500 bp, 86 predicted proteins | sample R26__metabat2_high_PE_047 | metagenome-assembled genome bin R26
TGTTTGCTTTACCATTCTTTCCGGCGGGCCGTTAATTAAATGTTTCAAACTTTCACCGCCTTCAGGGCATATTCAACGCAGTCCTGTATAAACCGGACAGCCATATCCCCGAAGTTTACAGAACCCCATTCCCAGACAGGGTCATTTTCGCTGAGCGGATGACGGTCAGAGACCATCAGAACTACCGTATTCCGTATTTTATAGATGTTGCACAGGTTTACCAGCGCGGAGGCTTCCATATCCACGCCCACGCAGCCCAGCTGCCGCCAGAACCGTTCCTTGCCGAAGGTCTGGCGATAAACGGCGTCGGTGGTGACGGTGGCGTTATGGCCGACCTGATAGCCTTTTTCCCGGAAAAAGGACGCGATCCCTTCAATTGGAGAGGAGGGCGTTACCCGGGCAAACCCGGGCAGCTCGACGTAATGCAGGGAGGTTCCTTCCTCGCACCAGATTTTTTCGGGAAGAAGGATATCGCCGACGGACTGGTTTTCCCCGAATCCGCCGCAAAGGCCGACCATGAGAATTTCCTTTACGCCAAGGACACGAAGCGTTTCAACAGTACAGGCAACCTGCGGGGCGCCGCGGCCTCCATGCAGGAAGCAAATGCCGGGAACATTCTCAATGCCCAGAACTTCGGCGCGCGTGATAAAGCCGGGAAGATGTTCCATGATCTGATAACAGGGATAAGTCTCCTTCAGAACGGGAATGCCTTTTCCCAGACAGAAAACGACGGCCTTCTCAGGCAGTACAGGGACCTTTGTTCCAGGATATTTGCTTTCAATCTGTTTCCGGGGCTCAATGATGGGTCTGGACTGATCTTTCGGGTCAAACCACGGCATGGCGCAAAGCTCCTTTTTTCAAATTCTGGCCAGGTCTCCGGGAGAAGCAGATACCGTTTTATTCCAGAGGACAGTTTATTATACACCGGATTGCTTCTTTAGCGTGAGCCGGAGGATTTATCGGCATACAGCCTGCCGGATCAGCGGAATCCAGGCTTCATCAAAATGCCGGAGAGCAGGAATGTGGATCAATACGGCGCGGCTGCTGAACCTGCGCAGCAGTCGCCAGTAAGCTTCATTGCACAGGTAATGCGTCGGGGTTCCTGAAAAGCCTGTTCTTATGCCGGCTGCTTTCAGGTGTTTCCGAAGAGCATCTGTATCGAGACAGGTTTCAAGCCGGGTACCTTCCTTTTCAGCGGCTGTTTCGACGCGAAGGGAATCCTTCAGGTTTTTATCGATACCGAAAAGATAAACGGCATCGCAACCTTCTTTTATTCCTTCAATATCTTTCTCCAGCCCGGAAAAGGAATTTGTCAGGAGACAGCAGCAGGGTGAGAGTGCTTCCGCCAGGACTGCAGACGCGTTGTTCTTCCCTTTAAAGCCAATGAATAATGAATTGCCCATATGGCCTCCCTGATCCGACTGCGGCGGTTATGGTTTCCTGGCCAGCTGCAGATCAATGGTATCATCAATTGTGATGGAACCGCCATGCCGGTTGATTGCCTCTTCTATCGCGTCATGGAAAGGCTCCCGGACGCTTTCCCCGATGGCGATATGGTCCGAGTAAGTTCCGAGCAGCGATCTGTATTCAGCGGCTGTCAGGATCCGCTGCCTGTGAAACAGGGCATACCGCGTATCGGTAAACCCGTATTTATCCGCGATTTTCGCTATCGCCGCAGCCCGGTCTTCCGTAAACTCGGCAGGTTTTGCCGGCTGCTTTTTGTAATAAGGATAATAGTATTGAGCATAGGCATGCTGTATGGCTTCGGATAACTCCGGATTATCCTTTGCCTGGTATGGATGATTGGCAAACCTTGCAAAGGCACCGCCCGGCTTCAGGACCCGGAAAACCTTCGGATATCCGGTTTCCTCCGGAATCCAGTGAAAGGCGGTTGCAGAGTAAACCAGGTCAAACGCGTTCTCCGGAAGGCAGGCGTCCTCAAATTTGCCGGTAATCACTGAGAAACGGGGATAATCACGGAACTTTTCCCTGCATACCTGTGCCAGCTGGTCACCGTATTCCACTGCAGTCAGTGCACAGCCGGTTTTCAGGACGGGCGGTGCCGCCTGTCCCGTACCGATGCCGATTTCCAGGGCTGCGCAGGCAGGACCAAGCTGAACATACGCGAATACCGCCTGATACAATTCCTCCGGATAACCGGGACGGAGCTTTTCATAGACCTCCGGTACAGCGTTGAAGGTCCAGCCTTTTCTATTGTTTATCTGCATCTGTTTCCGCCTCCCCGCAGCAGCATTATTTAATCAATTCAGTCCGCCTTTGGCTTCCTGGTGAGATAAAGGACATACGTATCATTGAATACGATCCTGTTTCCGGCTTCCAGCACCGCTTCCCTCAGGCCGCTGAAGAATTCTGTTTTATAAGGTTCCGGAATCACGAGGGAAGTGCAGTGGGTTCCGCAGTATGAAACATATTCATCCGCGGTAAAGACGCGCTGCCCATGAAATTCCCGCCGCTCAAAATCCACATAGCCGTAATTGACAGCGTTGGTGTAGGAGAATGGATCATGCATCTCTGTATATTTCGCTTCCGGTTTGAAATACCTGGCATAAACATCCTGAATCCGGTTATACAGCGCTTCGCTAGGTGTCCTGTAGTCATCGCTTGTGAGCATCATGGCGAGCGTTCCGCCCGGCTTCAGAAGGTCAAAGGTTTTTGAGAAGGCGATGGCTTCAGGGATCCACTGGATTGTGGCGGCGGAATAGATCATGTCGAACTTCTGTGTTCCGTAATCATGAGTGATGAAATCATCGTTCACGATATGGAAGTTGGGTTGGCTTCCGTATTTTTCCTTCATCTTCGCGTAAAGATGCTCACCCAATTCAATCGCGTGATAATCACATCCGGTTTCCAGAACTGGATCGGTCGCCTGACCTGTTCCCGGACCGATCTCAAGCACCGGTACCCCAGGACCGATTCCCGCGTATTGAATCAGGCTGGTAAAGAGTTCGGCACTGTATCGGGGACGGTATTTGTCAAACTGTTCAGGGATTTCATCAAACACTTTCCTGTATTCCATGGGCGGAGCACCTCCTTTATGTTCTGTCATTTCTGGAGCATGGCGCGGTATTTATACAGTTTCCGGCGGACGCTTTCCCGGTGAGCAGTATAAAAGCTTACGATCTCACCGGCAGTCTGTTTTGCCAGCGCATACTGCTCCGGTGTAACGACGCCGCCGGCCAGCGCGGCATCCAGCTCATCCTCGTCCAGGATCACCGGATTTCCATCCGACAGGATCACTACATCCAGGAGCAGATCCGTGAACACGGCATTTCCATCTCCGGACACCCGGTTCTCAAGGGTGATATCGATATACTGCTCGAAGAGGGCGTCGCCGCGGAACATGGCGGTTAAGGCCCAGCGGCCGTTTTCGGGTACAAGCTCCAGCCACTGGTATCCGTTATCCGCGATGCACATCTCCCCACGGACGCTGCGGACTATTTCCGGCTTTTTCAGACCGGTGAAAGTCAGCAGACCGACCGCACCGGTAAAGCATTCATCCTGATGATACACAGAGACGAAATCCCGTTCGGTATCGGCATACCATTCACGCCTGTCCAGATGCTTTTGTTTCAGTTCTTTCACGATGCATTACTCCTGCGCCTGTCAGCTTTTGACCGCAATGACGGTGAATTCTCCCGGCAGGCCGGCGTTTTCCCAGGAGGGATGTTCGTCCAGCTGTTTCAGGCAGAACCCGCTGCGGATGATAGAATTGATAATCTCGCTCATGGTGTATCTCCGGTAGCTGCATTTCGGCAGCTGACTGCGGATTTCTTCCGGATAGAAACGGGCATGGGCCATTTCGCCTTCATAGACTTCCGTTGAAAAATAGCTCATGGTGGGGCGCTGAAGGTTCAGGCTGTCATTGATTTTCGTAAAAGGATGGAAATCGCTGCAGATCATTTTTCCGCCGGGCCTGAGCAGGGAATGCATCATGCCCATGAACTCATCAATGTTGTGGAAATAGTGGAGGATGCCGCCTTCCATGAAGACGATATCGAAGTATTCGCCGTACTTTTTCAGGTCGATCTCCAGGATGTCGCAAACCTCAAAATTCAGAGGAACACTTGCTGCCTGCGCTGTTTCCATGGCATACCTTTTGTTCTCTTCAGAGATATCGAATACTGTCACGTCTGCACCGAGAAGCGCCAATGGAATGGCTTTCTTTCCGCATGATCCGCAGATGTTGGCAATCCGGACGCCTTTATAGCGGTCAAAATAACCGGCAAACTGCTTGAGCATCCTTTCGGGATTCTCCATGTCTTTCCGGGCGCGTTCCGTCGGAGTACCTGCCGTCCTGGTCCAGAAATTATAAGCGTTGAATTCCCAGGCTTTCTTGTGCTGCTTCGTGTACTCTTTCATGTCGGCTTACACTCCTGTCTGTGTTTTATATTTTACATAATTGAGAAAGGGATTGCCATCGGAGAAATGATGAATTCGCTGCACAGCGGCGAATATTATGCAAGCAAAGGAGTCAAGGCACCTTTGTGCCAGATGGAAAGGCGATGCAGGGGACGGGTCATCATGACATACAGGATGCGGCAGATGAACTCGTCATCGGGATAATTGACGGCGGAAGCATCACAGATGCCGACACAGTCAAATTCCATGCCCTTGACAATGCTGGCCGGGAGAATCATGACGCCGGCTTTGTACTCCGCATCTGTTTCTGATAGCAGGTGCGCATCCAGGTCCCGACCGATCAGGCGGTACAGCGATTTTGCCTGTTCGGCAGTCTTTTCGATCAGGGCAATGCTGTGATATCCTTCCTGCCGCCAGGCCTGGACCTGATCACAGATCATTGCCAGGCGGGCTTTGTCGTTCTCCGCACGAATGATCCGCGGCTCTTCGCCATGCCGGAGCACCGGCCTGGTTTCACAAATATCCGGAATCGGATAGCGGGCGGAAACGGACCGGGCGAGATTCATAATCTCAACTGTGTTCCGGTAACTGACGGTCAGCTGTTTCAGATCCGCCTTGTTTTCAAAGACCGGCTCCTTCCATTCCTCCCAGCTGCGGATTCCTTCATCCGACCGGATACCCTGGTAAAGGTCCCCGACGAGGGTGAAGGTTGCCGCGGGATTGGACTGCTTCAGCAGTTCAATCTGGAAGGGGGAGAAGTCCTGGCATTCGTCGATGACGATATGCTTCATCTGCTTCGTTTTCAGTCCGTAAAGGGCTTTGCAGATCATGACCAGCATCGGCAGGTCCTCCTGCCGCAGGGCGCCGTCCTCCGGAAGCAGTTCTTCACCGGGATAACATTCCTGCAGGAAGGCTTTGTATAACCCCGGCAGATCCGGAAGGGGGAATTTGTCCCGGTATTTTCCGAGATATTCCTCCGCACGGGCGTCGATCTCCTTATACCGCTGATCCCGGACCGTATACAGTTCCTTGATTTTCTGCTGACGCAGAGCGCTATCCCGCATATTGGCCCGGATCTTCTGAACCATCTGTTCCGCACCGGCATTATAACGGTCTTTCAGCAGGGCAACGGCGGACTGGACTCTTTTGCGGACGATCTTCTTCAACTCGCTGATCCGCTGCTCCAGCGGGAAATAGCGCAGATCCCGGAGGAAGACGGTTTCAAGCTCTTCATGCTCCATGAGGGGGACACCGGCCATTTTGAAGCCCTTTTCCGGCAGAATGGCGGTCTGCAGATGATCCAGATAGGTTTCCAGCTTCCGCATCATGGCCAGGGAACCTTTGAGACGAAGGATCCGGCCGGCTTTTTCCCGCTCCGCCTCCGAAAGGGTCAGGTTCTTTTCCAGCCGGCTTTCCCGCTGCAGCCTGGGCATCCGGCGGCCCATGCCTTCCCGGCACCAGCCTTCAAAGGTGGTCTGTACCACCCGCTCCACACCCAGGTCCGGAAGCACCTGGGAAATGTAGGAGAGGAAGAGTGGGTTGGGAGCCAGGATCATCATGTTTTCCGGCTTCAGGGTTTTCTGGAAGGTATAGAGCAGATAAGCGATGCGGTGCAGGGCAATGGTGGTTTTCCCGCTGCCCGCGGCGCCCTGCACCAGCAGGTTCGCGGCCAGCGGATGACGGATGACGATGTTCTGCTCCGCCTGGATGGTGGTGACGATTTCCCGGAGACGGTCGGTTGAGACACTCCCCAGCACTCCCTGGAGATATTCCTCCTGGGAAACGATGCCGCTGTCAAACAGGCTGACCAGTTCACGCTGCCTAACGGTCAGCATCCGCTTCAGGGTCAGTTCTCCTTCTACGCGGCCGTCCGGCGCTTCATAATCCATTTTGCCGATCTGGCCGGAGTAATAGAGGTTGGCGACGGGGGAGCGCCAGTCTACCACAACCGGGGTCAGCGCCGCCGGGTCCAGAACGCCCCAGCGTCCCAGGTACCAGGTTTCCGGAGTACTTCCGGAGGGAATGAAGTCCAGCCGTGCAAAATAGGCCTGGCCGGAAGCCATGTGCAGCTGCCGGAGCCGGTCCAGTTTTGCCTTGAACAACTGAAGGTATACCTCCTCCTGGTCGTCCGGCACGATGTCCGCATGAACATCCATTTCCTCACCGGCTTTTGCTCCGGTAAGCGCTTCCACTTCCCTGATTTCCCGGTCAATGATGTCGCAGGATTGCTGAAGGTGAAGATACTCTTCCTTCGCTGACGGATGATCGGGTAATGTGACTGATTCCATAATCGTCCTTTCCCGGCAAAATATAAAAGCCTCTGCCGTTTTTTAATCTGCGCAGAGGCTTACGGATTCTATGTCCTGCAAGCGTGTGGAAGTGCATAGTAGCAGATGAAAACCTGTTTTGTCAAGAACAAATTTCACATTTTTGCAAATGCATTACATGTGTTACAGGGTTTCCCCGGATTCCGGAACATACCGGGCTCTTTCCCCGCCCACCAGCAGCGGCCGTGTACGGGCTGCTGAAACAACGGCTTCCCCGATCCGGGTAATATCGAGACGGACAGGGACAGCTACCCGGCGCAGGTGCATCCCGATCAGGGTCTGGCCGATATCAAGACCGGCATCTGCCTGAACGGCCAGCACAGCCACCGGATCACTGAAATGCTTCCAGGCGGCTGTCGCCAGAGAACCGCCGGCCTTGATCCGGGGAACCACCCATACGGTTTCATAACCGAAGCGTTCGGCTGTCTCCCGTTCCATAATCAGCGCGCGGTTCAGATGTTCACAGCACTGGAAAGCGACAGCAGTGCCCGCATCGACGCAAACCTTCAAAGCAGCTTTGACAACCGCTTCTCCCAGTTCATAGGTTGATTTATGACCGATCATTCCGCCGGCGATCTCACTGGAACTTCCGCCGATCACCAGCAGTTTTACGGGATTGAAATGGGGACGGTTTTCTTCCAGCAGGGAGGTGACAGCCTGTTCAGCCTGCGCAAATACCTGTTCGGCCGTGATGCTCATAGTTGTTTGATCCTTTCCTGATCTTTCTGAGTTTATGCTTTGGGCTAATGGATTATATCTTGCGGTTTCAGCGGGATCATATCCGTTCCAGCAGGTTACGGATCTGATCTTCCTTTTCCCGGATATACCGGATGCGATTGATGGTGTTCCGGACTTCCGAGACGCCTATAGCCCGTTCGTCTTCATTCCGGCAATGCCTCAAAACCCTGGTGATATTATACTCCAGCCATTCAATCCAGGTATAGGCCAATCCCATTACGCTTCCGTAATCCCTGAAACCGTTATCCCAGTTTTCCAGGTATCCGTCAAAAAAGGCTTTTACTTTTTTCATGTCCAGTGTGCAGGTTGTGATACCGGACCATTGCAGGGAAAGCTGAATGACACTGGATACAGGGTTGCCGTAATCCAGGCATTCCAGAGCGATCATCACCGGTTTTCCTTCATCCCACATGACATTCTTGGGATCCATGTCATCATTGGTGATGCATTCAATCCCAGGCAAGGCGAGACGGGCATTGTTCAATGCATCCTGCGCATCGTTCAGTAATTGTTCATTTTCCTTCAGCATGGGAGTGATAACGCTGCTCTGCCTGTCTGATTCGGCAATGTATTCTGACCAGTTAACTGCGCTCAGTTCCGGATTGGCATGATCCGTATACCGGGGCTGAAGGGCGTGAATCCGAGCCTGAATTGTTCCGGCCTGATGACATTGTTCCGGTGTGATATTGTTCCAGTCTGTGATGCTGCCATTCTGCCAGGAAAAGATATAGAAAAACTCATTTTCCACTTCCTGCATTTTCCGGCCGTTAATCGTTAAGGCGGCGACAACCGGAATTCCGGCATCCCCGATGATTTTTTCAAGTGCTTCCGCTTTCCGGTAGTTTTCCATGACGTTCGGACGTTTCATAATCTCTGGATTCAGGTGCTTGACGGCATAGGAACGATCGGCGGTATTCACCCTGTACATCCTGTGCATCAGTCCGCCCGAAACCGGAGTAACAGGCGGCAGAATTTTTCCCAAAGACAGGGATTGAAATAATAAGGCAATTGTATTTTCTGCTTCCATAAACGACAGTGCTCCGGAATACAATAAAAAAGTTGATTATCGGAAGGTCAGAGGGCGCGATACCCGGTCACTGATCCAGCCAGGCTTCCTGCTCCAGGAAGGTGCCGAGCGTTTGTTCATAATCGTCACTGATCAGGAGAACGTCTTCACCGTGATCCCGGAATCCGTTGATAAAGTGACGGTTGCAGGTTTTCAGCCTTTCCTTTGTACAGTCGGGTACCTCCGGCCGTGATTCTATTTCTGACTCATGCCGCAGGATATCATCATAGTGAGCGTCAACATATTCTTCGGTCATAGCCAGGCAGATGAAACGGATGGACTGCTGAGCATGCTCATCGAAATCCTGACGCCAGTCAAAGGGAATATAACAGCCTTCCACGATCAGGTTCTGGTTATTGTCCAAGGCTGTTTTGATCATTTCACGGACGATGGGCCACAGGTAAGCGGTGAGCACAGGATTGTCATCTGTCGGTTTCAGGTTTGTACAGCCGCTGCGGATGAGTCCCATTTTCAGATGATCAATGGAAAGATAAGGATATTGATATTTTTCGAGCAGCCGCTGTGCCAGCAGGGTTTTACCCGTACGCGACGAACCGGCAATCAGGATAATCATAGATAAAACCCCCGTTAGTTATTTGTTGTGCAAGCAGCTGAAACGCGTTTTTCAGCAGTTCAGGCGCATTTCAATCATATTGTTCTCAAAAACACCGGTTTCCCTGAATCCAAGGGATTCGTACAAGCCTTTCGCAACGCTGTTCCCGGGAATCACGCCTGTATAGATCTCAGTGACATGAAACCGATCCTTCAGGTAGCGAACGCCCTGCTGCAAGGCAGCTTTCCCGTATCCGCGGTGCTGGTAATTCCGGTCTATCAGGAGTTTCCACAGGGTATAATACTGTTTTGCTTCATAATATCCCATCATGATAAAACCGACGATTTCCCGATCACTGTAAACCGCGAAAGGGAAGGCAGTTTTCTGATAAACGTAGGCCTGGGCAAGGGATTCCGCTGTTGTGGAGACATAACCTGCCTGGCTTTCGTTGATGCGCAGGCTGAGCACTTCCTCCAGGTTTTCGTTGGTGACAGGTTCCAGATGTACCATCTTGCACCTCCGCATGGATGATTATCCGCACTGATGCCGGCGGACAAACGCAATGATATCCTTAACAGCTTCCTCACTGTCCAGCAGGTCACCGCTGATGCTCTTTTTCCCGTATTTCTTCGCAGACAGAAAGAGCATTTCCGGCATTTCTTCCGATTGATAAGCCAAGACCTGCCTGAAGTTGCTTTCGTTTGTGTTGCTGACAACGACGACATGCTTGGGGACTTTTTCATAAGCAGCCAGAAGGTCCGGCCTGTTCTGGAAATAGCACTGGCTCCGCTCGTTAAAAGCGAAGAAATTGGCGCAGGGCCAGTCGCAATAATTCGGCAGGACAAACCAGGTCCGGCTGCTGTGCGTGACCGCGTCCAGCAGCCTGTACTCCATATCATCCATATAGGGACAGCGGCCGTGCGGAGCAAAGCACTCGCAGCCGCATTTCCCGCAGGGATGAATCTCAAATTCCGAAAAGTCAAAGAAGGAAGCCTCTCCGGACAGGGAAAGGATCAGTTTCCCGATCCGGGAACAGTTCCCATCCGCCCTGGAACTGAATGAAATGATACAGGAACCCATGTTTTTTCCTTTCTGCGGGAACAGCACGATTAACTGACCGAGCCGCCGTGAAACACACATTCATAGACTTTGGTTTCATTCCGGTAGATTTCCTCGCAGCCCTGGAACCAGGTGAAATCACCGGTCACCTTGCAGCGATAGGTGTATTCCCCGGACTGATAGTATTCCGGACCCCGGTAAGGCATTTTGCTGTCCGCTTTGCACAGGGCTTCCTTCAGGAAATTGCCGCTGAAGCTGTCACTGAGCACCCGACCCATGTAGTTCATGGCATAAACAGATACCCCGTCATGCCAGACGGCCTCTTCACCGGCAAAACGTTCTCCACCGATGTATGTGTCATGATAAAGCCAGCTGCCGTTTTCGTACCGGAAATCATGGGATTGCGGCCGGGTGGAATCCACTTCGTTTTTGAAGGCCGCATAGGTATTCACGTTTGCTTCCAGCCTGAAAGCGATCAGCTTTTCCATATCAGTCTGCCGGGAAGCAACAGCCTGGACGGCACAGTCCTGATCCCGGACAAGATAATCCACGCTGACATTCAGCAGATCGCTGATCCGGATCAGATTGGCAATGTCCGGATAAGCCTGTCCGGCTTCCCATTTGGCAACAGCCTGTCTGGAGACATTGAGCTTTTCTGCTGTTTCCTCCTGCGTCAGTCCTTTGTTTTTCCTGAGCAGCTGCAGTTTTTCCGAAAAAATCATTTTATCCACCTCCGGAAACAAGCATACAGGACACAGCCGGTAAAAGACACCATCCGGCAGTTGCGTTTTTGCCGCTTTTATTATACATCCAGCAGCAGAAACAGACCGCCGGGGAACGGACTATGCCCTGTAAACAAGATCAAACTCTTCACAGACAAGCTTTATATCTTCACTGAATTCCATACCTGCCGCTTCCAGTTCTTCCGTAAAGAACTTTTTGTGAACATCACGCCAATAAGCCAGAGAGCGGTCTCCTTCACCTTCCCTGTACGCATGATCAGCGGTTACCTGACTGAAAGGAGTGACGTATACCTTTGCGGTTCTGGTAATGCAGACAGCTTGATCGCCGGCATCCAGAATGATATTGTATCCGCCTGGCTCCGGAAGCGCTTCATTCTCCATCTCATAAAAGCAGTACGCGGAGCAGGTGGCTGTTTTGATTCCATCCTTTACCAGGCTGGCAAGAAGGTCTGCGTCATCTCCGAAAGACCAGGCGTCATATTTACCGGTCAGGCCGGACTTTTTCCACATTTCTTCAGCGGTCATTGATCTATCCTCCGGCAGTCCGGATCCCGGCAAAACCGGCAGGTTCAGGCTGCGGACTGTTAAGTACTTTTCCTGCTTGCAGGGGACGGACTATATTATCACAGAAACAGGCTTATGCCAACGGAACGGCCTGCCAGGCATACAGATAACGCGTTCGCCCGCAAACAAAATCACAGCAGACTGATCCGATTCAGAATGGTATAACCTTTTTCATCAACCCTGGAAAACTCAATGGCTTCGATCCGGGCATCGAACGGAACAAAGTATTTCCGCATTTCCGCACAGACAGCCTCCAGATCCATTGAGGGATTATACAGCAGTGTGGAGTGAGGATACCACCTGATGGAGGTCCACTGATCCAGAAAGCTGCCGTATTCCTTTGCAATACGGTTGTGTATGGATACAAGCTCATCGGACATGGACGGTATCGCGACGATAATAGAAGTTTCGGAGAACACTTCGATCCGTTCATAACAGACGGTAAAGGATGAGACATTCCGGAACATCTTTTCGCAGGCCTCCATAAACGCGCCGGCATCTTCCGGCAGCCAGGTGGCAAGGGTGATATGTGCATGGAGGGGAGGAATCTTTACCCCCGGCAGGGCTTTTTCCCGAAGCTGTTCCAGCTTCTTTTCTGCTTCAGCAGAGAGCATGGCAAGGACACAAAGCATTTTCAACGCCTCCTGTCTGTCCGGTCAGATCTGACGCCTTTACTCTTTGTCCAGAAAAGGCGCAAGCCTGTCATTCTCTGAAAGGATCAGATCTGTGCCGGGAAGATCCAGACGGATTGTGGGATCCCGGAAACTGACAGCCGCGGCATAGCCGCGGACGAAGGCCCTGTCAGCGGCAAAATACTGTACCGTGTTTTCCGTGAGGGAGAGGAACGCGTGGCCAAAACCAGACGGAATATAAACCAGGACCGGCTGTGCCGAATCCAGTTCCACGGACTGCCATTGCGCAAAGGTTTCAGCCCCCGGCCGCAGATCCACCACATAGTCCAGTCCTTTTCCCTGCAGGACGGAGATGAGCTTTGCCTGCGGATAAGGATCTTTCTGGAAATGAATACCGAAGAAGGTGTGCCGTTCAGGCATGGTATAGATACGCTGCAAGATCCATTCCTTATCCGGCAGGACTGTCCGGATCATCTCCGGGAAAAAATCTGCCATGGTCCCGCGCCTGTCCGCACGGACCGGCGGTTCCAGAACGAGAACCTCATCAAACAGGCGCTTTGTGATTTTCATCTTTCCGATGCCTCATTCAGTCCAGAGACTGATCCTTATATACAATCCTGCGGTCTTCGGGCTGGAACGGGTGAGCCTTGCTGATCCGGCCGTACCATTCGTAATCAATATCATCCGCCGTATTGCCGGCAGCCAGGTCTTTCAACGCGGCAAGCATGGTATCGAACAGCTCAGCACCGCAGGGCGCCTGGCAGTGACCATGAAGAATGATATCAAACTGGTCACGCAGAGGCAGGAGACGCTCCATGCTCTCGATCTGTTTTGCGACGGGAAGACTCTCCTCCAGCTGCAGCCAGAGATGCTGGACCAGTCCGTCCCCGGCAAAGAGAATTCTGTCCTTCCGGTCCAGAAGGACGATTTCGCCGGGAGTATGGCCGGGGAAACAAATGACTTCCAGCTCCAAGCCGCCGAGATCGAATACCTGACCGTCGGTGACATTCTCAAAGGGAGGGAAGCGGATACCAAACTGTTTCATGGCGGCCTGGAGCTCGGGCTGGCTGAAAGTTTCCTCCGCAAGAGGCATATCTTCCAGATTCATGTAGGCCTTCTCAAAAGCCCAGTTTCCGCCTATATGATCGTTGTGACCGTGGGTGTTGATGCATATGAGCGGCAGCGGGGTCAGGGCTTCCGCAACGGCACGGATATTACTCATGCCGAGCGAGGTATCGATAACGGCTGCCAGCTTTGTACCGGCTACCACATAGCAGGTGGCATCATGGTTATCGTCCAGGAGCCAGACATGGTCATTTACGGGAATGACATTGGGAACACGAAATTCAGGCATTATTCTCTTCCTCCAGTGTAAGGATAGGACGCAATTTGATTGTACATTATCAGTTCGTTTCATAACTGTCAATGACGGCCGGAAGGGGATCCAATAGAACGGTGAAATGAGAAGAGAAACGAATTACATCTATAATTTAATGAATAACGTTAAAAATATATTGACAAACATACAAGATGGATGCTATGCTGGATGCACGGGGAACAGGTAAAAGTTTTGTAAAGTTTACAGAACTTCCCGGAAACGGAGGAGAAGATCATGGATACGAATGATGTTATGGAAAGAACGCTGGCAAAGGAAAAAGCGCAATATGAAAAATGCTGCAAGGTGATGCATATTTTCAGTATAATGATGAGCATTATGTTTGCAGCCGCAACAGTTCTGTGCCTGATTGTGCCGACGGTACAGCTTATACAGCAAAGCAATCAGGGAATGGAAACAGATATAAAATCCACTGCGGTTTCGGCGTTCTATCTGTTCCTCGTGCTGGGCGGAATAGGCCTGCTCTGGAATTCAGCACGCCACATTTTCCGCCGGCTGAGAACAGTCGAAACGCCATTCTGCTATGATATTGCGGATAAAATCAAAGGCGCGGGCTTCCTGGCCGTAGCGCTTGCGGTGATCTGGCGAATTTACAGGACAATTGCGGAGCTTCTGATCAAAAACGGGAAGATCAGACTTGTGTGGGAACCGGAAGCCTTCAGGGAGCTTGGGAATACCATCATTTTTTCCATGGCAATGCTGGGCGTGGTGCTGATCATTATTGCCTACGTGTTCAACTACGGATGCAAACTGCAGCAGGAAGCGGACGAGACGCTGTAAGGACGGTGGCAGAATGATCATTTTACGTCTGGACAGGGTTATGGCTGACCGGAAGATGTCCCTGAACGAGCTTTCAGAGAAGGTGGGCGTTGCGAACGTCAACCTTTCCAAGCTGAAAACAGGGAAAGTCAGCGCGGTGCGGTTTTCCACGCTGAACGCGATCTGCAAGGCGCTGCACTGCCAGCCGGGAGATATACTGGAATATGCGGAGGATGAGGATTAATTCCTCATTCTCCGCATATTCCGGCAATTAACAATGAATAATTAACAATTAACAATTATATATACTCTGATTCCGGCCTTACCCAGGCACTGTTAGTAGAGGATTTGACAAGCAGCAGTATCAGGTGGTAGGATACAGATAAAGATTGACGAGAGGGGCGGGAAGATGCGCAAGTAACGGATTTTGATGTCAGAGATGGCCGCAGGAGCGGTCTGTTTTCGGGCGTCAAAATTCCGGAGCGCAGCTTCCGGCTTTTTTTCGTGCCGTTCTGTTTCCGGATTTGACGCCTCAACGGAGGTGTTATTTATATGCTTACAGTACGGAATTTATCTGTTTCTCATAACAAGGATCTGCGGCCGCTGATCAGGGACCTGTCCTTTACGCTGGCAGGGCGGGAACGCCTGGCTGTCATTGGCGAAGAGGGCAATGGCAAATCTGCACTGCTGCAGGCCATCATACGCCCGGAGAAACTGAAGGAGTGGGCGGAGATCAGCGGGGAAATTCATTACCCCGGGGAAAGACTGGGTTATCTGTCCCAGGAAGCACCGGAAGAATGGAACGACCTGCCGGCCTATAAACTATGCATGGAGAACACGGCTTTCGCGGATACGGATCCGGGAGAGCTTGCCGAACTCTGCAGGCAGCTGTCCATGGATCAGGAACTATGCTGGAGCGATACCCGATTCGGATTGCTGTCCGGCGGTGAAAAGGTGCGGCTGAGACTGCTTCTGCTGCTGTGTGAAAAGCCGACTATGCTGCTGCTGGATGAACCGGGAAACGATCTGGACCTGGACGCGATCCGGGCGCTGGAACGATTCCTGCTTTCCTGCGGACTTCCGGTTCTCTATGTGAGCCATGACGAGGAACTGCTGCGCGCCACCGCGACGCAGGTGCTGCATCTGGAAAGCCTGCACGGCAGGGCAGAACCCCGGTGGACCTGGGACAGGGAACCTTACGCAACCTATGTTACCAACCGGCGGAACGCACTGGACCGGCAGGAGCAGCTATGGAAGAACGAGCAGAGGGAACGGCAGATCCAGGAAGAAAAGTTCCGGAAGATTGAAGACGCCGTTGCCCGCGCACAGGAGAATATTTCCAGAAAAGATCCCCACGGAGGACGGCTGCTGAAAAAGAAAATGAAAGCGGTCAAGAGCCTGGAACACCGCTATGAGCGGGAACGGGAAAATGATACGGAACGGCCTGCGGAGGAAATGTCCATGTATGCGCTGTTCGAAGGCATCCAGCCCGTTCCCAACGGCAAGGGAGTGCTGGACCTGGAGCTGGAAGAGCTGAACGCAGGCGGACGGAAACTGGCGGGTAACCTCCGGCTGATGATTCGCGGAGCTGAGAAAGTGCTGATCATCGGCAATAACGGAACTGGAAAAACAACACTGCTGCGCCTGATTGAAAACAGACTGAAGGAGGATTCCAGCCTGAAGACAGCGCTGATGCCCCAGCACTATGAGGAAGGGCTTAACTTTGATATGACCCCGGTGGAATACCTGAACACTGACGGAAGCAAGGAACAGATGACCTCCATCCGCGCCTCACTGATTGCCATGAAATTCAACCGGGACGAGCTGGAACATCCGATCCGGTCTCTGTCCGGGGGCCAGAAGGCAAAGGTGCTGCTGCTGAAGCTGATGACAGCCCGTCCGGATGTACTGCTGATGGATGAACCGACCCGCAATCTCTCGCCGCTTTCAGCTCCGGTGATGCGGGAAATGATCCGGAACTTTCCGGGAGCTGTGATCTGCGTTACCCACGACCGACTGCTGATCCGGGACTGGCCGGGAAGGATCCTGAGGCTGACCGGGCAAGGGCTGGAACCAGCGGAAGAAACGGGCAAATGATAGGAGTTTTATTATGAAAAAGATCGCGGTTCTGCTTTATCCGGCATTTTCACTGCAGGAGATTACCTGCCTGACTTCCGTACTGACGGTCTGGTTCGATGAGAAAATAGATTATATTGCCAGCAGCAGGGAGACACTGTTCAGTGAAGAAGGCCTGCCTGTTCAGCCAACAAAAACAACGGCGGAAACAAAGGCTGCAGACTATGACTGTGTGATTCTGCCGGGAACCGTAAATCCGCTGCCGGCACTTTTTGATGAGGAACTGATCCGCTTTTTGAGGGAAGACGCCCAGGCTGATACGCTGTTTGCTGCCATTTCTTCCGCTCCGATCCTGCTCTCCAAAGCAGGGATTCTGAAGGGCAGGAAATTTACAGCGGGATATTTTATGCAGATGACGGAAACATTCGGGTTTATCGAGAAGGATCATTTTATCCATAAAGGAATCGTGGAGGACGGAAACGTGATCACCGGAATCGGCATGTTCTTCCGCGAGTTTGCCGAGACAGTGCTGCGTAAAATGGATTATGACATCGGGGATCATTTCATGCAGGACAAGCCGGATGAATATACGGAAGAAGATCTGACCTACCGATGGACAGAGGATGAATATCAGGAGTTCCTGGAGGAACTGAAAGAATACACCGGCGAATGAGGGCCGGCGTGGACAAAAGAACGGCGAAGGGATACAATACAAACAAGCAGACAGATCCAGCCCAAACCGCAGACAGGAGGATGTTCCCCCGATGAAAAGGACAGCCGCAGCGCTTATCATTTCACTGCTGCTCGCAGCCGTTTTTCCTGTGCGTGCGCTGAAACTGGAAACAGGCATGATCCGGCCATTCGCGGACAATGTACTGACTGTAACATCAGAGGACGGCGGACTGCTGACAATTAAGGCAGTCAACGGCACTGTGCCGCTGGATAACCCGGTGACTGACATGCGGGTGGAAGGCGGCACGACAGAGATTCCCTGGACGGCGCTGACCTTCGGCGGGGAACCGCTGTCTCCCGGCAGCGTGACACTCCAGGCTACCCTGAAAGGCTATGACCGGACCGTGGAAGCGGCAGAGATCCGGCAAAAAGTCGGAACACCGATGCCGGCGGTTTTGTGCTGCCTGCCGGCGGCCCGGGATTTCTATCCGGACGGGAAGCATGTGCTGAAAATAGAGATTGCGGTCTCCGGCCGCGGAACCTATGAGATGGATATTGCGCGGAAGGATAAGCCGGAAGAAAGTATATGGCATTACCGGACGACCTACAGCGGCCGGGGCGAGCCGATGGTGGTGCGATGGGACGGCAAGGGCAGGAACCACAGATTCTGTGATCCGGGAGAGTATATTATCTCGGCCCGGTCAGCACACCGGCCGCAGTTTGTGCAGACCGGGGAGATTACCATCCTGGATGAGCCGCTGCCAGAACTCAGCCTGGCCGTAACCGGGCCGCTGATTCCCGGGAACCTGTCGGATGACGCCGCGGTATGGGCAGCCCTGACCGCACCGGTGGCCGTCGGGGACGGGGGAGAAGGTAAGGGACTGATCCTGATGAGTGAAAAAAGCGCACGGTCTGAACGTGCCGGATCGGTAAACTGCCGGACAGTCGGACTGGAAATCCTCGAACTGTATGCGGACGGCTGGGCAAAGGTGGCCGGATGGCGGCAGCCGGACGGCGTTTATACAGAGGGCTATGTGAAACAGGATAAGCTGAAAATGATCCGGCCGAACACCCGGTACGGCGCGGTGGTGGACAAGAAAAACCAGACAATGACGGTGTATGAAGACGGCAAACGGATCGGCACCGTGCTGGTATCCACCGGATGGATCTCAGAAGCAGACCGGTCAGCGGATACCCGCAGCGGAGTTTACCTGATGGGAACCCGGATGGATGATTTCGCGGATTACGGACATAATTACTGCTATCCGGTGCGAATTGACGGATACAACCTGATCCATCAGATGGGATATATCCCGGAAAACGGCAGCAGGAATTTCACCGATGAAATGGAAGCACTGGGGACAAAGGCAAGCCATGGATGTATCCGGGTAGACGCACGCGCCGGGGAGGAAAACAACGGGATAAACGCCTGGTGGATCTGGACGCATATGGGGCATGATACGAAAATCATTATTTCGGAATGATTTTCGTATCATGAATGACATTGCGGATACCCAGACCCGGGATGTGAAAACTTGTTGATTTGGAAAGGATAGAGTATAATTATAGAAACGATCGGACAAACATCCTGATGAGCGGCTATGCATGGGGACGGGGGAACAGAAAAATGGAAAGAAAGATACGAGGCAACGGAGAGGGAATTTCCCTGCGGACTGTTCACATCGCAATGATCATCTGCGCAGTGGTGATTTCACTGCTTCTTGTTTTTTCCACCTACCAGTCTGCCAGTGTTTTTTCCGCCCTGAACAAAGCGGCGGGAGACTATTCCGTGCGGCAGAAAGCTGCCCATGAACTGATGGAAGCCTCTGATTACCTGACAGAAATGGTTCAGCGTTTTACACTGGAAGGGGATACCAAGTACCTGGAGCATTATTTAGAGGAAGTGTTTGTTTCACGCAGACGTGAAGAGTCCATAACCAGCATGTCTGAAGGAGAAACAGAAAAGAGCCTGGTGACGCAGCTTGGTGAGGCCATGGCTGAATCAAACTCTCTGTCATACCGGGAATACTATGCGATGAAGCTGGTGATTGAAGCCAGGGAAATCCGGGACTATCCGGATACACTCCGGGGCATTGAGCTCAAGGAGGAGGATACCCTGTTATCCGCACAGGAAAAAATGGACCTGGCGCGGGAAATGGTGATGGGCACGGAATACTACGAAAAAAAGGAAAGCATCCGCAACAAGCTGAAGGCGAGTCTGGAGGTGCTGGAACAGCAGATGACAGCTGCCCGGCAGAGCACATCAACGGAGCTTAACAGGGAACTGACCATTGTACGTATTGTTATTGCGATTCTGACCGTTGTGATTATGCTTCTGATCTGGCTGACCGCACGTCTGGGAACTATTCCGCTGATGGAAGCCGGAAAACAGGCAGAGGAAGGCGGAAAGATTCCCGTTACCGGCGCAAAGGAATTCCGGAGGCTGGCCGGGAAATATAATATGATGCTGGACAAAATGAACGAAAGCAAGGAGGAAAACCAGTGAGCTATCAGGAAAAAAAGATTGCCTCCAAAGACGGTTACCCGCTTGCCTTGAGAATTTATGAGTCCGATACACCCAAAGCTGTGGTAAAATGCATTCACGGGATGGAGGAGTACCAGGACCGGTATATGGCCTTTGCAGAATACCTGCAGGAGGCCGGATATACCATTGTGACTGCGAACCTGCGAGGACACGGTCCGGACGCACCGCGGCTGTCCCACATCGCGGACAGGGAAGGACACCTGCGCCTGCTGGAGGATGAAGAAGCCATCCTGAATGATATTCACGCGCAGTGGCCCGGTGTGCCGGTGATTCTCTTCGGACATTCAATGGGCACGATTATTGCCCGCGTTTTCCTGCAGAAGTTCAGCCGGGAATTCCACAAGGTGGTGCTCTCAGGCTATCCTAATCCAAACGGAGCTGCCGGCGCAGGAATTGTGCTGACAGAGCTGATTGCGTCGTTCAAGGGCGCGGGCGGCTATTCCAAACTGGTGGACGGTATGGTGCTCGGACCTTTTGCCAAAGCTATACCGGACGCAAAGACACCGCAGGACTGGCTTTCCGTCAATCAGGAGAATGTCCGGAGATACATTGAGGATCCACTGTGCGGCGCACGGTTTACCCTGGGAAGCTATAACGCGCTTTTTCACCTGATCAGGATGATGGACAGCCCGGAACTGTATGAAGACGTATGGAAGGAACTGCCCATCCTGATGATCTCCGGCAAGGATGATCCCTGTACAGGCGGGGAAAAAGGCCGTGAGGACTCAGAAAACCGGCTGCGCAGAGCAGGATTCCGGGAACTGGAAATTGTTACGCTGGAAGGCATGCGCCACGAAATCCTGAATGAGTCCGGACGGAAAGAGGTTTTTCGCAGGATCCTTGCTTTTATGAATAAAGAATAAAACCGCACAAGCGGTTTATCACAAGGCCGCGGAGACGACGAAAGGAGTTACTGTCAATGAGCAAGAAACTGGAAGAATATGTGGTAACCATTCCTGATTTTCCCGAACCCGGGATTATGTTCCGGGATATTACTTCCGTAATCCAGGATCCTGACGGACTGAAGCTGGCGGTAGACGGGCTGGCGAATCTGCTGAAGGATACTGAATTTGACCTGATTGTAGGGCCGGAGTCCCGGGGCTTTATCTTTGGCGTACCGGTTGCCTACCTGACCGGGAAGGGATTTATTCCGGTGCGGAAAAAGGGAAAGCTTCCCCGCCAGACAGTCAGCCAGAAGTATGATCTGGAATATGGCCAGGCAGAGGTTGAAATCCATGTGGACGCAATCAAGCCCGGACAAAAGGTAGTGATTGTGGATGACCTGATTGCCACCGGAGGCAGCGCGGAAGCCGCGGTTAAACTGGTGGAGAAGCTGGGCGGGCAGGTCGTCAAAATGATATTTGTTATGGAACTGGCCGGACTGAAAGGCCGGGAGAAGCTGAAGGACTATGATGTTGAATCACTGATCGTGTACGAGGGGAAATAAGGACAATTAACAATTAATAATTAACAATTAACAATTGTGGTTACAGGTGACAAATGCATAAAGCATAATTCAAGCTGTATTGAAAAACCGTCCGAAGAAAATCTTCGGACGGTTTTGTATGTGGGTATCAGTATTCATTCTTCATTCTTAATTACTCTCAGTGTCCCGCGTCGAACTGAATGGAATTGATGATGGAATTAACGGTTTTCAGGACGGAGGATTCCTCTGCAGAATAGGTAAATTCCATGGTTACGCTGTTTCCGCGGTCCATCCAGGTGTAGGAGATGATCACATCGCCGTATTCCTCTGTACGGGAGTAAAGCATGTTCATCCCGTTGATGTTCACATAGCCGGAATCTATTTCCGAACCGGTCAGCACTTCGAACATATCTGAACCGGCCACTTCACCCTGATAAGAGGCGTAAGCCTGCACGGTCAGTTTATTTCCGTGCCAGTAGAAGCACAGATCCGGATCACCGGTGGCCGGTTCCTCGACAAAATGATCCGGCAGTTTGACGGAAAAACCGCCTGCGCTGCATTCCACCCTTTGCGCCAGTGCGACAGAAAGGCAGGATACCAATAACAAAACCAAAACAATCCCGGTAAAACGCTTCATGGGAAAACCTCCTTCGGAACCATCCCACTATATAACGGGCGTAAGACACTTTTCCCTGCAATCAAAAAGTAAAAAAATTACATTTTTTCTTTGCAGAACGCATTTTATCACACCCTGACAGGAAAATAAAAACTTTTTTTACGGAGATACCTTGACAGACGAGGTATATTTGTGTATTATCTATCTCGAAAGGGGGAAGCAATCATGACAATTTCAGCAGATCTGCTGCGGGGATACACCGATACAATCATCATGCAGCAGCTGACAGACGCAGACGGTTACGGATACGGTATCAGCCGCGCCATCGCAGAAAAAAGCGAAGGCATGGTGCAGCTGAAGGAAGCGACATTGTACACGGCTTTCCGCAGGATGGAGGAAAACGGATACATCCGTTCCTACTGGGGAGATGAGGCTACCGGTGCCCGGCGGCGGTATTACAGTCTCACGGAACCCGGCAGAACCAAACTGGCGGAAGAAAAGGACGCATGGGAAGAAACAAGGCGTGTAATGGATACGCTGCTGGATATATGGCAGAAACACTGGTCCAATAATGATCAATAATATAAGAATTCTTTGAGAGGGGAAAAGAATATGAATCAGACAGTAAAGCGTATCGTGGATATCCTGTTCCAGGAAACCGTGGAAAATGATGAGACCCGTGCATTGCACGAAGAGCTGATGAACAACTGTCAGGAACACTATCAGGATCTGATTGGCCGCGGACTGAGCGAGGATGAAGCTGTGGCCGAGGTTGTGGAAAGCCTGAAGGGCATGAAAGACGTTATTGCCCAGTATCCCAAAAAGGCGGCCGGTCCGTCTTCCTTCTCCGGTGATGAGGAGACGGAAGAAGGAAAAAGTTTCGTCTTTGACGGGGTGGACACGCTGAAGGTGGAAACCACGGACCAGGATATCTGTGTGAGTCCTTCCGCGGATGGAGCTGTACACATCTGGTGTGAAGATCCTGAAGGAATGAAGGCTGAGCGGAACGGAAACGAAGTATACGTTACCGGCGTGAAAAAGACGGAGAAAGCAGCCGCCTCCTTCCAGTTCCCGGAGGGAGAAGAGATCAGCATTACCGGCATTCTGAACATGGTGGGCAAAGCCATCCGCAATGTAGCTACCAATTTCCAGGGCGGCGCTCCGATTACCATTGAGGTGCCGGACGGACAGATGAAGGAAATTGAGCTGAACAGCCGCAGTGGCGATATTGAATGCAGCTGCGCCCTGGCCCGCAAAATGACCGCGCGTTCCACCAGCGGCGATGTAACGCTCCAGCCTGAAACCGAAAAGACAGCGGAAAAGCTGATCGTCAGCACGGTAAGCGGCGACGCTGAAGTAAACGGTTCCGCACTGGAAAGCGAAATCAGCAGCATGAGCGGCAGCGTGACTGTGGACGGTGTGTTTGAGAAACTTGAGATGAAGAGCACCAGCGGCGATGTGGAGTTCAACGGATCGGTGCTGGACGTCACAGCCTCCGCCATCAGCGGCGACATCAGCGTGACCGTGGAGAACACTTCACTGAAACGGGCTGCCGGAAAGAGCACCAGCGGCGATGTGGAGATTTACCTGCCCCGCGGCCTTCGCAGCGTGCATGCGGAATGCTCCACCGTCAGCGGCGATTGCTGCTCCAGGGTTTCCGACGCCGGCATGAACGCGGAAGTGAAAATCTACGCGAAGAGTATCAGCGGCGATGTAACCGTTGAATAAAAAAAACAAAAATAATGTAACACGGTTTCAGAAAAATAATGGTAATGCATAGGAATACCTGTTATAATGCAAGTAACAGGTATTCTTTTTTTCTGCCTTTCTGTGCTTTTCCGTGGATGGCCGGCCGCGCCGGCAGAGGAGAAGGAACGATGAAAAGCCAGCGCTTTCGCAAGATTGTGTGTTGGATGACAGGGATGACCCTGTTTTTCTGTCTGCCGTTTTTGCCGGCAATGGCAGAGTTTTATTATGTGGAAAATGAGTGGAATTATGTGGACGGTTCCATGGATATCAGCCGCGGCATACCGGAAAACGCCACGGGAGTGATGGACCGTATCCGGCGCAAAGGCGTCCTGCGTGTAGCAACAGAGCCCTATTTCGCACCGCAGGAGTTTATTGACCCGGAAAAATCCGGAATGGATCAGTACGCAGGAGCGGATATGGAACTGGCCCGGATGATTGCCTCCAGGATGGGCGTTGAACTGGAAATTGTGCCGATGGAGTACACCCAGGTTCTGCCCGCCCTGACGGATAATCTGGTAGACCTGACGATTTCCGCCATGGCCTTTACTCCCAGGCGGGCCGCATCCTACACGATGTCCAAAGGATATTATTTTACGGAAAGCGCGGCGACAACCGCATTTGTGATCAGAGAGAGCGACCGGGAACTGTATACTTCCGTTGAGGATCTTTACGACAAAACCCTGATTGTCCAGAGCAGTTCCCTGCAGGAAGCACTGGTGGCAAAACATGTGAGGAACTACCGGGAGTTCCGGCGTGTTTCCTCTGTCCAGACAGTCTATGAAGCGGTCAGGCAGGGGAAAGCGGACGTCGGCATTGTTGACCTGGAAACTGCGCAGACCTACATCCGGAACAACCAGGGATCGGGACTGATTCTGGCAGAGGGACTGTACTATGTGCCGGAAGAACAGTATCTGGGGAACCGGGTGATTGCCAAAAAGGGCGAACTTCAGCTGATTTATTTTGTGAACGGTGTTATTGATGAGATCCTGGAAAGCGGAACCTATGAGAAATGGATCGAAGCTGCCCAGGAACGGGCTGATGAGCTGGGGCTCTGAAGCGGACGCTGAGGAGGAACACAGGTGAAGAACAGAAAAATCTTCATATTGGCTTTCAGCCTGCAGATTCTGCTGTGCCTGTTCCTGGACTGGGGCGGACAGCAGCTGGCCTCCCGCCTGAACTGGCCTTTATGGCTTGATGCGGTCGGAACAGCGCTGGCTGCCTATTTTGCCGGACCCTGGTGCGGCGCGGTGGTGGGCATGACCTTCAATTTGCTGATTTATATCCTGTACGGCAATCCCTGGTATTATGCCCTGATCAGCATGATCATCGCGATCTTTATCGGCTTTGCCACAAGGAAAAAGCTTCTGGAGACCCTGCTCGGTACACTTACGGCAGGAACGATCCTCGCCATCATTACGACAGTGAGCGCATATCCGGTCAACCTGATCCTGAATCACGGAGATACCGGAAACGCATGGGGCAATGCGGTCATCGGCTATCTCGGGGAAGCGGGCATACCGGTCTGGTCCGGTCTGTTTGTCGGTGAGCTGTATGTGGAACTTCCTGACAAGCTGCTTTCCCTGCTGATTATTTTCGTGATTGCCAGGATTGTCCGGGCAATCAGGAAAAGCCGGCAGGGGAGAGGAAAAAACGGATACCGTTCGGGCCCGCTCCGCGGTATTGCGGTTCTGACTGCGGCAGGACTGTGCCTGGCGGGTGCGGGAACCGCTGTGGTTCCGGCTCAGGCAGAGGAAGACAGCCAGTCCGGAGATATCAATTACAACGATTATGTCCAGACCGTTTATTCCAGCACCAACGGACTGCCCTGCGGAGAAGCCAACGATATTGACATTACCGGTGACGGGATTATCTGGATTGGCACGTATGCCGGCCTGTATCGTTATAACGGAAGGGAATTCAAGTGGATGGACGGCTTTGATTCCATCCGGAATGTCAACTGCCTGTATGTGGACGAGGAAGGACGCCTGTGGATCGGTACAAATGATAACGGCCTGTCCATTGTGATCAATGAACAGGTTGTCAATGTGATTGACCAGAGCCAGGGCCTGCCCTCCAATTCTGTAAAATCCATTATCCGAAGCTCAGACGGATACTACTACATCGGTACAACCGGCAGCATGCAGATTCTGACGCTGAACTGCGGACTGAAGAAGCTGAGCAACCTGTCGGAAGTGGCTTATGCGGATCAGGTGACGGCGGATGACAAAGGAAATGTTGTCGCGGTTACCAACGAAGGAACCCTGTTTCTGCTGCAGCAGGGACAGATTATTTCCTCCCGCCAGCTGCCAGAACGGCAGACGGTCTTCAAAAGCTGCACATTTGATCCGGAAGGTTATCTGCTGGCCGCCACATCAGGCAACGAAGTTTTCCGTTTTGATATCAGCAAGGGCTGGTTTGATCTCAGAAGCACAATTGAATGTCCTGGCCTGGTGACCATCAAGAACCTTCACTTCCTGGATAACGGAGGGCTCTTCATCTGCGCGGACAACGGCATCGCCTACGTGAAGACGGACGGCACGTATGAAAGAATCAATACCAATGAATTCAACAATTCCATTGACAACATGATGATGGACTACCAGGGCAACCTGTGGTTTACCTCCTCCAGACTGGGCCTGCTGAGGTTGGCCGCATCCGATTTCCGGGATATCTATTCCACAGCGGGAATGGAAAACAGGGTAACCAATACCGTTGTACAATGGAACGGCACATACTATTTCGGAACGGATAAGGGAATGGACGCGGTGGACCTGAAGGGGATGAACCGGGTCAGGGATGACGTGACCAGACGTTTCAACGGCGTCAGGATCCGATGCATGATGGTGGACGCGCAGGATCATCTGTGGGTGTGTACCTACGGAAACGGACTGGTGGAGATGGAACCGGACGGCACAGAATATGTCTACAACCGGGACAACGGCGCTTTCGGAAACCGTGCACGCGTGGTTATGCAGCTGCGGGACGGAACGATCCTGGCGGCGGGAGATACGGGACTGAGCTACATCCGGGACCATATGATCGAGCATACCATAGTCTATACTGAAGGCAGGATCAGCAGCATGGTGCTGACCATCACGGAGATGCCCGACGGAACGATCCTGGCCGGTACGGACGGAAACGGACTGGCGGTGATTGAAAACGGGGAAGTTGTCCGGATGCTCACGCGGGTCAACGGGCTGAGCAGCGAGGTGATTCTCCGGACGGTTCCCGATACCAGGACCGGCGGCGTGTTTGTGGTTACAAGCAACGGCCTGTGCTACATGAATACGGATGAAACCATCCGCAAACTGGACAATTTCCCTTATTTCAACAATTACGACATCTGGATCAAGGGAACGGACAGCCTGTTTGTGCTGTCCAGCGCCGGAATATATACGGTGGACAGAAACGAACTGCTCAGCGGTAAAGATGAAATATCCTATGATCTGCTGGATTCGCGCAGGGGTCTGAACAGCAGCCTGACAGCCAATGCATGGACCTGGTACAACGAGGACAACGGAGAACTGTACCTGCCCTGTGATACCGGTGTATTTGTGATTAACACCAATACATTCTCTTCCGGCGCCAAGGTATACAGGCTGAGCGTGCCGACCATGCGGATGGACGGACTGATCCACCGGGTGGACCGGAGTGTGACGCAGAAGATTCCAAGGGGCATCAGCAGGCTGGAGATCAATCCGGAAGTTATCAACTACACGATCCAGGATCCCAATGTGGGCTATATGCTGGAAGGCTTTGACAGCGAATGGACCGTTGTGCCCCAGAATTCCCTGGGAACCATATCCTATACAAACCTGTCCGCCGGAGATTATGTATTTCATCTGGCGGTGTTTGACAACAACTGTGAGAATGTGATTGTTGAGCGTACATACAACATTACCAAGGAAAAGGAAATGTATGACAACAACTGGTTCATATTCTACATTCTGTCTGTTCCGATGTTTGCTGTGGGCTGGGTAACCTGGCTGCTGGTGAAACGCCATGAACGCAAAATGCAGGAACAGCTGGAAATGGCGAACAAACAGATTGAGATGGGTAAGCAGACGGTGATTGCCATTGCGCGGACGGTGGACGCCAAGGATCAGCGGACAAGCGATCACAGCAAACGCGTTGCCATCTATTCCGCTCAGATTGCCCGGGCATACGGGCTGGACGAAAAACAGTGCAGGGATATTGAATGGTCTGCCCAGATGCATGATATCGGTAAGATAGGCATTCCGGACGCGATCCTGAACAAACCGGCCAGACTGACGGATGATGAATACGCAACCATGAAATCCCATACCACCCGGGGCGCGGAAATCCTGAAGGATTTTACGCTGCTGGACAATGTTATTGACGGGGCCCAGTACCACCACGAACGGTATGACGGCCGCGGCTATCCGAAAGGCCTGAAGGGGGAGGAAATCCCGCTGTTTGCCCGGATTATCGGTGTGGCGGACGCTTTCGACGCCATGACTGCGAACCGTATTTACCGCCAGCAGATGGACTTCAGTTATGTGCTGGGTGAGATGCAGCGGTGCAGGGGAACGCAGTTTGACCCGAAATTTGTGGACATCCTGCTGAAACTGATCCATGACGGAACCATTGACCTGAATATGATTTACCATGTTCCGAAGGAGGAAAGCGACCAGGCGGAAAAAGACGCCGCGATCGCCCGGGACGAAAAGGCAAGGGAAGCCGGTCCGGCTGTGGCGCCGCAGAGTTTTGCTGAAATTAAAACAAAAGAGCAGGGAGGGAAGGCGTGATGAAAAGAATCCTGCTGACCGTGGTCATCTGTCTGCTTGTGCTGGCTGCCGCGTCTTTCCTGACCGGCTTCTGGAATAATTCTCCGAAGATTAACGTGACGCGAGTCGGATTTGTATATTCCGAAGATGAGAGCACGCCCTATTCCGCCAACTTTGCCAAGGCGCAGTACGCGCTGGAAGAGGAATACGGAGACAAGGTGAAAATTCTTTTCAAAAGCAACGTGCACAGCCGCGATTCTGAACAGCCTATACGGGATCTGATCAGGGACGGGGTCAGGATTCTCTTTATCAACCTGGATTCCGATATTCCCGTTACGCTGGCCAGAGAGTTTCCGGATGTACAGTTCTGCCAGGTTTCGCTGCCGACGATCGGTATGGACGGGACGCCGGAGAATTATCATTCTTTCAACGGAGAGATCTTTCAGGCTCGGTATGTGAGCGGCATTGCCGCGGGCATGAAACTGAGACAGCTCCTGGATAACGGTGCGCTGCTGCCGCGGGATGCGCTGGTCGGGTATGTGGGCGCTAATGCCAGCACAGAGGTAATCTCCGGTTATACAGCCTTCCTGCTGGGTGTGCGCAGCGTGGCGCCGGAAGCAACGATGCGGGTCCGTTATACCGGAAGCTGGAGCAACTATGCGGAGGAGAAGGAACAGACAAAGGAACTGATTGAGGAAGGCTGTGTGATTATCGCGCAGCATGTCAATACGACGGCTTCCGCGATGGCCTGTGAGGAGGCCGCTGCCTCCGGACGGAACGTATATCATGTGGGCTATCACCAGAGCATGATGGATATCGCGCCCTCCTGCGCACTGGTCAGCATACGGACCAACTGGGCACCGTATGCCATCCAGGCGGTGAAGGCAGTTATGAAAAACGAAAAGATTGAAAACGTGGTGGAAGCCCACGCACATGGCCGGGATATGAGCGCAGGCTTTGAAAAAGGGTGGGTGGAACTGCTGGAGCTGAATCAATCCATTGCCGCTGAGGGAACGAAAGAGAAGACCGACAATGCCATTGAGAATATGATCAAAGGCAAAACGAAGGTTTTCAGCGGCAATTATACAGGCGTGAACCCGCTGAATCCGGCTAACATTATTGATCTGAACACCGGTTATACCGAGAACCAGTATTCCTCCAACCCGTCTTTCGGATATGTTCTGAAGGAAGTTATTACAGTGGAAAACTGATGTTCTCCCAAAGAGCCGATAAGTCGGTGAATGTGAACTGATCGTATTGCGAAGAAGGTTACAGATGGTTTACATTCCAATAAGGTTTGTCCTATGTTCCCGGCAGAGCAAGGGAATTGAAAAAGCGCGATCCGGAAAGATCGCGCTTTGTTTTGTATCCTGGGTTTATTCACGGTTGTGCTTTCTCTCTTTGATCAGGCTCCGTATAAAGGAGAAGAGGAAAAGCGGAATACCGATGATTCCGGCCGGAAGCCAGACGGAAGCACAGAAGGTTCCGAACTGTTCCAGCGCAAAGTCATAACTGTGAGGCCTTATCAGAGCCATCGGATTGTTGTCTACAGCCAGGCCCACACCGAAAATGACGATCAGGAGCAAACCGATAAAGATGGAGACAGCGCCTGATTTTTTTTCGTTCATACAGGTGTTCCTCAGTTGAGGTACTTCTTATGCACCCAGCCGGTGAAACCATTGTATTTGACTTTGGCCCAGTCGCCGGAAACGGCAAGCACTTCAACGGTATCGCCCTGCTGCAGACGGCCGACGCCATCTACGTTGGAGGACCAGTCGCCTTTCTGCTTGTGGAAGTTCAGGTCGTTGATATTCACCGTGGTGGTGTAGGGCTGGAATTCCTGCTTGGGCGCGGGCGTGATGGAAGGATCCAGCGTCTCGATCGCAGGAGCGTCTCCCGGAGCGGCAAGACGCAGGAAGCTGTTGTCCATATAGCCCTTCTGGCCGTTGTACTGAATGTAATCCCACTTGGTGTCATGCTTCAGAACGGTTACGGGAGCGCCGTAGGGAACATCAAACTGTACGGAATAGCCTTTGGAATTGCCCTTGCGTACGTGAACGCCCTTCTTGTTGGCGCTGACCACGTAAGCGGTGTAGGAATTTCCGCCGTCCGGAACGGGAGTGACGGAAGGATCCACAACAGGCGTCGGAGCGGGAACGCTGGTGGAGAGGAAGCGGTTCATCATCCAGCCTTCATGGCCGTCCACCTGAACCTTGTCCCACTCAACACTGTGGTAAACGACATACACCTGCGTGCCAGAAGGATACTCGGCAATCACGGGCGCACTCGTGTTCGGGGACTGACGCAGGTTGACAGTGCGGTAGCCGGCATTGAAAACATACGCAGTGTAGTTTCCGCCGGTAGCGGCAGTGGAAGTGGACTGATTTCCGGAAGCCTTCACCTGCTTTTTGCTGAGCAGGCCGTTCATAATATAGCCGCTGCCCAGATCGCCGGCGCTGACATAATCATATTTGGAACCATGGGAAAGAACAGACACCTTTGTGCCTTTGGCAAGGCTGGCAATAGCATCGAAGTTGCCGTCCGGGCCCTTCCGCAGGGAAGTGTCATCCTTGGTGACCCAGGCCTTATAGGTACTGGCCTTGGAAATATACTTGGACTGGACATAGCCTTCCGTTCCGTTGGAGAAGGTTACGTAGGACCAGCCGTTCTTTGTGCTGGAAACGGTGCAGGCATAGTCCTTACGATAACTTCCGAGTACCTTTGCGCTGTCGTCCGGCAGGAAACGCACCTTCAGAGAGGAGGTGTTGACCCGGTACCAGGTAGCAGCGGAAGCTATACCCGCGGGAATCAGCAGGGCAAGCACCAGCAGCAAAGCAATCAAACGTTTTTTCATCAGAGTTCCCTCCCAAAATGTAGTACCACTAGAAAAAACCACAATGATTATATACAATATTTTTCAAATTGGAAACCCTTTTTGAACAAATATTTACGAAAATATTATAGAAAGAAAACGAAATAGTTACTTAAAGAATAAACATCTACAATATCTTGTGGTAAAAAAATCCTTGACTTTATCACGGTAAAGCATTATCATGGTAAAGAAATTTTTAAAGGGAAGGTTTACTGACCGAATTGTAACCTTGGAGGAATGAACATGCAGATTGATGACAGCGTGATGAACGGACAGGAGCGGATCAGTTTCCGCCTGCGTTCCCTGTATTCCGAATACGGATATGAACGTTACCGGATGAGCAAGTTTGAGGAATATGACCTGTACAGCCGGAACAAGGATTTCCTTTTTTCAGAGGGAGTTATCACTTTTACGGATACGAACGGACGGCTGATGGCGCTGAAACCGGACGTGACGCTCTCCATTGTCAAAAACCGGAAGGATACGCCCGGTGAGATCCAGAAACTGTACTACCATGAAAATGTGTACCGCGTTTCCACCGCGGCGGACGGTTTCCGGGAGCAGACACAGGTAGGCCTGGAATGCATGGGTGAGGTGGACGGCGCCTGCATCGCGGAAGTTCTGAAGCTGGCTGCGGAGAGCCTGAAGCTCTGCTCGGATGAATTCGTGCTGGAGATCAGCCATGTGGGAATCCTGAGCGCCTTTGTAGACGCCATCGCACCGGATGAGGGCGTGAAGGATGAGATCCTGCAGTGTGCCGGACAGAAGAATCTGCACGGAATCAGCCGGATCTGCCGGGACAACGGTATTGCAGAGGGAGCGGAAGACGCGCTGAAACAGCTGCTGAGCCTGTACGGAACGCCCCGTACAGTCATGCCGAAAATCCGGGCGCTTGCAGAAGAATACGGTGCCGGAGAAATGGCGGCCCAGCTGGGCCGGGCAGTAGCCGGATTTACAGGCAGCGATATCGAGGACCGGATCCAGATTGACTTTTCCGCCACGGGCGACCTGAAATATTACAACGGTATTGCTTTCAAGGGCTTTATCAGCGGAATCCCGGGAAGCGTACTGAGCGGCGGCCAGTATGACACGCTGATGAAAAAGATGGGCCGGAAAGACCGGGCAATCGGTTTCGCAGTGTTCCTGGATATGCTGGAGAGACTGACAGAGGAGGATGACTTCCGTGCTTAATATTGCGCTGCCTAAGGGAAGACTGGGCGAAAAAGTATATGCCATGTTCGCCAAGGCCGGCTTCGAGTGCCCGGCACTGATGGAAAACAGCCGGAAACTGATTTTTGACAATGAGGAAGCCGGCATACGGTATTTCTGGGTGAAGCCCTCTGACGTGGCGATCTATGTGGAACGCGGCGCTGCCGATATCGGCGTGGCCGGCAAGGATATTCTGCTGGAGTACCAGCCGGACGTGTATGAGCTGCTGGACCTGAATGTGGGGAAATGCCGGATGGCGGTAGCCGCTCCGGCCGGATTCCGGGACGATATGAACCGTACGCTGCGGGTCGCCACTAAATTTTCCCGTATTGCCCGGAACTATTACAGCTCCATGGGCCGTGACATTGATATCATCCATCTGAACGGGTCTATTGAGATCGCCCCGATCCTGGGACTCTCAGACGTGATCGTGGATATTGTGGAAACCGGAACAACCCTGCGGGAGAACAACCTCTCGGTGATTGAAGAGATCGTACCGATTTCCGCCAGGCTGATAGCCAACAAATCCGGATTTAAGTTCCGGACAGAGCAGATTGAGAAACTGACAGAGGGACTGAGAAAGGAAGTACAGGAAGCATGATCCGCATTCTGAAATACGGTGAAGTCTCAAACGATGAAATCTTTGCCCGCTCCATGCCGACAGTAAACGTGACCGACAAGGTTGCGGAGATTATCCGGAACGTACGGGAGCGGGGAGACGAGGCACTGCTGGAATATACAGAAAAATATGACGGCGCAAAACTGGACAGCGTGCTGGTGACCCCGGAGGAAATGGAGGAAGCGCTTGCGCAGACCGATCCGGCTTTCCTGGCAATCCTGGAGAAGGCAGCAGCCAACATCCGCAAATTCCACAGCCGTCAGGTACGCAATTCCTTCATTATTAATGATGAACCGGGCGTTGTGATGGGACAGAAGGTGATCCCGGTGGACAGAGCCGGCATTTATGTGCCCGGCGGAACAGCCCCGCTTTCTTCCACAGTACTGATGGATGTGATTCCCGCCAAGATCGCCGGAGTGAAGGAAGTCGTTGTGACCACACCGCCCGGAAAAGACGGGAAGATCAATGCGGCTATCCTGGCTGCCGCCAAAGTGGCAGGAGCAGACCGGATTGTGAAAGCCGGCGGCGCACAGGCCATTGCTGCACTGGCTTACGGAACCGAATCCGTGCCGAAGACCGATAAGATAGTCGGACCCGGAAACGCCTTTGTGGCAGAAGCAAAGCGGCAGGTGTACGGCGTTGTTTCCATTGATATGATTGCCGGCCCCAGCGAAATCCTTGTGGCGGCAGACGGTAAATCCAATCCCGCTTACCTGGCGGCAGACCTGCTGAGCCAGGCGGAACACGACAAGGTGGCCAGCGCGGTGCTGGTAACCGATTCCATGGAACTGGCTGAACAGGTGCGGGATGAGCTGGAAAAGCAGATTCCCCGGCTGGAACGTGCGGAGATTGCACGGGTATCCATTGACAATAACGGCAAGATTATTGTGGCGGATGACCTGAAGACCGTTATCGACATTGCCAATGAAATCGCGCCTGAACACCTGGAACTGTGCGTGGACAATCCCTTTGACTGGCTGGACAGCATCCGGCATGCCGGATCCGTGTTCATGGGCCGGAACTGCCCGGAAGCGCTGGGGGATTACCTGGCAGGACCCAACCACACGCTGCCGACCCAGGGAACCGCGAAGTTTTCCAGTCCGCTTTCCGTAGATGACTTTGTGAAGAAAACACAGTATACTTATTTCACGAAGGAAGCGCTGGCAGCCGTTGCGGAGGACGTGGCCGCGTTTGCACGGATGGAGGGTCTGACAGGACACGCACGGAGTGCGCTGATCAGGACACAGCAATGAAATTGCATTGTCCTGAATTCACAATTCATAATTCATAATTATGGATTGCGTTACCACGAATGATCCTGGCGTAAAAGAACTTCTTGCTTTGAAAAGGCCTCAGTAACCAGCATTATGAATTATGAATTAAACGAAGGGACTGAGTGTGATGAGCCGGTTTTTTTCGGACAAGTATAAAGACCTTGTGCCTTATGTTCCCGGCGAGCAGCCGAGGGGACAGAAGTATATCAAGCTGAACACGAATGAAAATCCCTATCCGCCGCCTCCGGAAGTTACGGAAGCAGTCAGGAAGGAAAGCGAAAAGCTCTGCCTTTATTCCGATACGGAATGCACAGAGCTGAGAAAAGCGCTTGCCGGACGGCTGAATGTATCGGAAGATGAACTGCTGATGACCAACGGTTCAGATGAAATCCTGAATTTCGCCTTCATGGCTTTCTGTGACAAACATACCCCCGCCTATTTTGCGGATGTGACCTACGGTTTTTATCCGGTATTCGCGGACATTAACCAGGTGCCCTATGAGGAAATTCCCCTGAAGGACGACCTGACCATCGATATTACCGATTATTTCCAGAAAGCAGGCACCATCTTTATTGCCAATCCGAACGCGCCGACAGCCATTGCCCTCCGGAGAAACGAAATTGAGGAAATCCTGAAGCAGAATCTTTACAACGTTGTTGTTGTGGATGAGGCTTATGTGGACTTCGGCGCGGAAAGCTGCGTTCCGCTGATCCGGGAATACGACAACCTGCTGGTAACCCAGACATTTTCAAAGTCACGTTCCATGGCAGGTGCGCGCCTGGGAATGGGCATCGGCAATCCGGAACTGATCCGCGACCTGAATACGATCAAGTTTTCCCTTAATCCCTATAATGTTAACAGCATGACTGCCGCCGCGGGCACAGCGACCCTGAAACACGATGAGTATAATATGAAGAATTGTGAACTCATCATGGAAACACGGAGCTGGAGCGAACGCGCGCTGCGGGAACTGGGCTTTGAAATGACTACTTCACAGACCAATTTCCTTTTTGCAAGACACCCGGCGATCTCCGGCCTGGATCTGTACCTGGAGCTGAAGAGGAAAGGATTCCTGATCCGGCACTTTAACAGGGAAAGGATCCGCGATTACAACCGGATTACTATCGGCACTCCTGAACAGATGGAAAAACTGGTGGCAGCGATCAAACAGATTCTGGCAGACAGAAAGGCCTGAAAAGCCGGAATCTGCATACGGCCAAACCGCAGGGCGGTCATGAAGACGGACAAGCGGAAATGATACGGGAGGATGAATACAGATGAGAAAGGCTGAAGTGAGCCGGACGACAGGAGAGACCGATATCCGGATTCTGCTGGAGCTGGACGGTACCGGCAAGAGCAGTATTGATACCGGAGTGGGTTTCCTGGACCATATGCTGACGCTGTTTGCGCGTCACGGGCGTTTTGACCTGGAGGTTTCCTGCAAGGGTGATACATATGTGGACGATCACCACTCTGTGGAGGATATCGGGATTGCCCTCGGAAAAGCATTCGCGCAGGCTCTGGACGATAAAAAAGGCGTAACCCGTTACGGAAGTACGATCCTGCCGATGGATGAAAGCCTGATTCTCAGCGCTGTGGATCTTTCCGGCCGCGGACTGCTGGTCTATGACCTGCAGATTCCCACGGAAAAAGTCGGCACATTTGATACGGAACTGACGGAAGAGTTTTTCCGGGCACTGGCTCACAATGCCGGCGCTACGCTGCACATCCGGCAGCTGGCCGGCGGCAACAGCCATCACATTATTGAAGGCGCGTTCAAGAGCGTTGCCCGCAGTCTGCGCACCGCGGTGGCGATCGATCCCGCCTGTGCGGAAGAAATTCCTTCAACGAAAGGAGTTCTGTGATGATCGCAATCATCGACTACGGCGTGGGGAATCTGTTTTCCCTGCGGTCTTCCTTTGCCGCAATCGGACAGGAAGCGGTTGTGACAAAAAACATTGAGGAAATCCGCAGGGCAGACAGGCTGCTGCTTCCCGGCGTAGGCGCTTTCCAGGACGCGGCGGAAAAACTCCGCGCTTCCGGTATGGATAAAGCCGTGACTGAGGAGGCGGCCAAAGGGAAACCTTTGCTGGGCGTATGCCTGGGCATGCAGATGCTGTTTGAAAAAAGCTATGAGTACGGTGTCCACGAGGGACTGGGCCTGCTCAGGGGTGAAATCCGTCCGATTGAGGAACGAATCCCCGGCGGACTCAAAATACCTCAGATGGGATGGAACGGCCTGAAGATTGTGAAGGAATCCCCGTTGCTGAAATATACCCGGGAAGGGGATTATGTTTATTTTGTCCATTCCTACAGCGCGGTGAACTGCGAGGAAAGCCTGCTGGCTGTGACGGAATACGGCACGGAACTGACTGCATGCGTGGGGAAAGGAAACGTCTTCGGCTGTCAGTTCCATCCGGAAAAGAGCGGCGAGGTTGGATTGCGGATTCTGAAAGCTTTTTGTGAAACGGAGGGAATGGCGTGATCCTTTTTCCTGCGATTGACCTGTTTGAAGGAAAGGCTGTGCGTCTGTACAAAGGCGATTACGCACAGATGACGGTATACAGCGAGCATCCGGAGGAGATTGCGCTGGACTTTGCGGCGAAGGGTGCTACCCATGCGCATCTGGTGGATCTTGAAGGAGCAAAAAGCGGAACCACCCCGAACCTGGACACGGTGCTGCGGATCAAGGAGGCTGCCGGGCTTTTCTGTGAGATCGGCGGCGGAATCCGGAGTATGGACACCGTGAAGACCTACCTGAACGCCGGACTGGACCGGGTAATCCTGGGAACCGCGGCAGTGGAGGATCCCGTTTTCCTCCGGAAAGCGGTAGACGCGTACGGAGAAAGAATTGCCGTGGGCGTTGACGTCCGGGACGGCTATGTAGCGATCAAAGGCTGGATGGAGAAGTCTGCCCTGCAGTTTATGGATTTCTGCCGGAAAATGGAGCAACTGGGCGTGAAGACACTGATCTGTACGGATATATCCAGGGACGGTGCCATGCGCGGGACGAACCGGGAGATGTACCGGGAACTGTCTGAAAGCCTGGGACTGCAGATTACGGCTTCCGGCGGAGTATCCACCCTGGAGGATGTGGAAAGCCTGCGGAAGATGAACCTGTACGGCGCAATCATCGGCAAGGCATACTATACCGGTGATATTGACCTGAAAAAAGCAATTGAGGTGTCACGTTGATTACGAAAAGAATTATTCCCTGCCTGGACGTGAAGGACGGGCGGGTGGTCAAGGGCGTCAATTTCCAGAAGCTCGGAGACGTGGCGTCCCCCGTGGAACTGGCAAAGTATTACAGTGAAAACGGGGCAGATGAGCTGGTGTTCTATGACATTACGGCTTCCGCTGAAGGGCGGGCGCTGTTTACGGACATTCTGACGGAAACCGCACGGACGGTCTTTATTCCCCTGACAGTGGGCGGAGGAATCAATACCACAGACGATTTTGACCGGGTGCTGAAGTGCGGGGCTGACAAGGTGTCGGTCAATTCCGGCGCTATCCGGGATCCCTCGCTGGTCGGGAAAGCCGCGAAACTGTACGGAGATCAGTGCGTGGTACTGAGCGTGGACGTGAAAAGAGTGGACGGCGTTTTCCGGATCTTTGCCAAAGGCGGCAGGGAAAACACCGGCATGGAAGCCATTGAGTGGGTTCGGCGCTGCGTGGGTGAAGGAGCCGGCGAGGTAGTAGTCAACTCCATGGATACAGACGGCGTGAAGCAGGGCTTTGACCTGGAACTGCTGGAAAAGGTGTGTGACGCGGTGCGGGTACCGGTTATCGCATCCGGCGGCGCAGGATGCATCCGGGATTTCATCACGCTGTTCAATACCCTGCCGGGCGTGGACGCGGGGCTGGCTGCATCGATTTTCCACTTCGGGGAAGTGGCAATCAATGACCTGAAGGCAGAAATGAAGCGGAATGGCATTCCGGCGAGAATTGTGTAAATTCAGAATTCAGAATTAAGAATTCAGAATGAATACTTATGGACAGTGAGCCACGAGACATGATAATTGTGGATTATGAATTGGAGGATTGACCATGTTGAACATTGACGAACTGAAATTTGACGAGAAGGGCCTGATTCCGGCCGTTGTGGTGGACGCGGAAAACGGGAAGGTGCTGACCCTGGCTTATATGAACAAGGAAAGCCTGAAGATCTCCATGGAAAAGGAGCTGACCTGCTTCTGGAGCCGCAGCCGGCAGGAACTGTGGCTGAAAGGTGAAACCAGCGGCAACTATCAGCACATCGTGTCCATTACTGCGGACTGCGACAGGGACGCACTGATTGTGAAGGTGGAGAAGGACGGACCGGCCTGCCATAAGGGCACGGAAAGCTGCTTCAATGACCTGGTCTGGGAGAGCGAAGAACGGCATGAATTCACCTATGAAGGACTCATGGAACTGATTGCCGGCCGGAAGACAGAGAAGAAGGAAGGATCCTACACAACCTATCTGTTTGAAAAGGGCCTGGACAAGATCCTGAAAAAGGTGGGCGAGGAGACCACGGAAGTGATCATTGCCGCCAAAGACAAGGATAAGAAAAACACGATCTATGAAATTGCGGATCTGACCTACCATGTAATGGTGCTGATGATTGAGGCGGGTATCTCCCTGGATGATATTCACAAGGAGCTGGCTTCCCGCCACGTGATTGATCACAAAGTCAAGCAGGAGAAAATGGTCTGATGAGAGATCTGCACATGCATACTGTTTTTTCCGACGGAAAGAATACGCCGGAAGAGATGGTACAGGAAGCCATCCGGCTGGGCCTGGACACGGTCGGCATTTCAGATCACAGCCACCTGGACCCCTGCGGTATGACGCTGGAAACCAGTGCTGAATACCGGGCGGAAATCGCCAGGCTGAAGCAGAAATACGCAGGGCAGATCCGGGTGTTGTGCGGACTGGAACGGGATTTTATATCGGATGATTTTGCTGAATACGACTATGTGATCGGTTCTGTTCACCTGCTGACAATGCCGGACGGACATCATGTATCCATTGACTGGACCGCAGACAAGCAGCGGGAAGGTGTGGAGAAGTATTTCGGGGGAGACTGGTATGCCTTTGCCGAGGCTTTCTATGCAACCGAGGCAAGGGTGGTGGAAGTGACCCGGTGTGATATCATCGGCCACTTTGATCTGATTACGAAGTTTATTGAGCAGGAGCCTGCGTTTGATGTACATCATCCGAGGTATGTAAAAGCCTGGCAGAACGCGGCGGACCAGCTGCTGAAGACGGGTAAACCCTTTGAGATCAATACAGGCGCCATATCCCGGGGTTACCGGACAAGCCCCTATCCCAGCAGGGAAATCCGGGATTATATCCGGGCGCACGGCGGAAAACTGATCCTGTCCAGCGACAGCCACAGTAAAGAGACGATTGCGTATAAGTTTGCGGATTATCTCGGCGAAGCGGACGATGTTTCAATTCTGTGATCGCTGTTACCAAAAGGCTGCAAAGCCTTTTGACAGCTGTAGCATGGCAACTGTATTCCGCAACTTCAGTCGGCGCGACTGCCCACTGGGCAGCTCGCTTGCTTCGGTTGACCTCAGATCCGATGAAATTTCTGCCACTGGCAGTCATCGGCTCTTCGCCCAAATCAAAGATTTGGACAGTTGCTCAACAATTCAGAATGAATGGTAAAAAAGTTCCTGAAGAAATTCGGGAACTTTTTTCATTGAGGCGCGTCTTACAGAGTGAGACCGGGAAGACCGGGACACGAAAGGAGACGAAAACAATGAAGCGGTTTACGGCTGTTCTTCTGGTGCTGCTGATGGTGCTGACTGCAGCGGCCGGCGCTATGGGCGAGGAAAACAAAATCTGGATGAAAGGCGACCGGGGCGAAAAGGTCAGCTGGATTCAGATGAGGCTGAAGGAACTTGAATATCTGGAGAAGGAACCTGACGGCATTTTTGATGAAGAGACTGAGAAGGCATTGCTGGAATTCCAGCAGGATCAGGGACTGCTGAGAAGCGGCATGGCAGATCAAACCACCATGCAGGCGCTTGAAAAGGCCACACAGAAAAAAACAGAGAAAAGAACCTGGACATATGATGATGCAGAATACGAAGCAACAGAGGCAATGTCGGGGTCTTCGTATTTCATGACGGCTGCTACCGGCATGCCGGCTCCGATGGCGAATGCCGGCAAAGCCTGGTCTGCGGAAACGGTATGGAACACGGAGGAGTACACGACTTTCAGGAGCAACATGTTCCTGAGTACACTGACATCACCGCTGTCCACTTTTGCGGCGGATGTTGATACTTCTTCCTATGCGCTTTTCCGGCGCAAGGTGCTGAACGGGGAAAGAATCCCTGCGGACAGCATCCGGATTGAGGAAATGATGAACTATTTCCATTATAATTATACGCAGCCGAAAAACGGCGATCCGTTCGGAGTGACCACTGAAATCGGACCGTGCCCCTGGAATGAAAAAACGAAACTGCTGCTGATCGGCCTGCAGGCAGCGGAGATCAAACATGACAACCGCCCGGGACACAATCTTGTTTTTCTGATTGACACATCCGGCAGTATGTACGGAAGCGACCGGCTGGATCTGGTGAAGCGGGCATTCCTGCTGCTTCTGGACGAGCTGGAGCCGGAAGATACCGTATCGATCGTGACATATGCAAGCCAGGACCGGGTGCTGCTGGAAGGTGTGCCCGCAGCGGATAAAACGCGGATTATGGAAGCAATCACGGAACTGGAGGCTCATGGTTCCACGAACGGGAGCGCCGGTATTCTCCGGGCTTATGAAATTGCCTCGAAGTATTACCGTGAAGGCGGCGTAAACCGGATCCTGCTGGCGACGGACGGGGATCTGAATGTTGGGGTAACCAGTGAAGGAGATCTGGCGAAACTGGTGACGGAAAAGAAGGAAAGCGGCATCAGCCTGACCTGCCTGGGCTTCGGCATGGGAAATTACAAGGATAACAAAATGGAAGCCCTGGCGGATTACGGGAACGGAAACTGCCGATATATCGATACGGTTTATGAAGCACGCAAGGCGCTGGTGGAGGAAGGCGGCGGAACCTTTATTACTGTGGCAAAGGACGTGAAGATCCAGGCGGATTTCAATCCGGCCATGGTGAAAGGCTACCGGCTGATCGGTTATGAAGACCGGGTGATGGCGGCGGAGGATTTCGCAAACGATGAAAAGGACGGCGGGGAAATCGGCAGCGGCCACCGGATGACTGCGCTGTATGAGATCGTTCCTGCGGATTCCGACTTTGATTTCGGCGAGGTATCCAGCCGTTATCAGACCACACAGGCTGCGGAGACGACCGCGGATACAGACTGGCTGACAGTGTCCATCCGGGCTAAGGAGCCGGAGGGTACAGTGAGCAAACTGTACGAGTATCCGGTGAACGTGGAAGCGGCTGAGGACACACTGAGCAGCAATCTCCGATTTGCAGCGGGCGTCGCTGAAGCCGGAATGCTTCTGAGGGACAGCGAATGGAAGGGAACAGCCTCCTGGGCACAGGCGCTGGAACTGATCCGCGGATGCGAAGATGTGACGGGAGATGTGTATAAAGAGGAATTCGTATACCTGCTGACGCTGCTGGAAAGAGGAGAATCCTCAATTAACAATTAACAATGAATAAATGACAGTATAAGACATAATATACCGTGACAAAGCCGGGGAAAATGAATATAATGGCATGGATGCAAATCCGGAAGGAGAAACACCATGCCATTTTTGTATGAAACCCATATGCATACCTGCCAGGCAAGCGCCTGCGGAAAAGCTACAGGAAGGGAACAGGCCAGGGTCTATAAGGAAGCCGGTTTTACCGGAATCATCATTACGGATCACTTCTTCGGCGGCAATACCGCCGTCAGCAAGGAACTGCCCTGGGAAGAACGGGTTGATCTTTTCTGGAAGGGATACGAGGACGCGAAGGAAGAAGGAGACCGGATCGGACTGGATGTTTTCTTCGGACTTGAGCAGAATATTCATTTTGACGAATACCTGATTTACGGACTGACCAAGGAATATATGAAAGCGCATCCGGAAATGGAGCACTGGACCCGCCATCAGCAGCTGGAGGAGGTTCACAAGGCCGGCGGCTGTGTGGTACAGGCTCATCCGTTCCGCATGCGGAACTATATGGACCGGATCCGGCTGGGACTGAAGTACTGCGACGCCATTGAAGTGGCCAACGCGGGCAATGAGCAGCTCGATGACGCCCGGGCATGGCTGTACGGTCAGGAATACGGACTGATCATGACGGCAGGATCGGATAACCACTGCGGGGCGAACTGGCCGCTTTACGGCGTGGAGCTGGATCAACGGCTGACGGATATCAAAGACTATGCAAAAACCATCCTGTCCCGTAAGCAGCCTGGTTTGCTGATTCCGGAGGGTCGGCTGGTGATGCCGGAGAATCCGGTGATTGACGACAGACATAAAGCTTATATGCTGGACGACGCGGAACAGGATGTTCCGACGGATAAGGAATGGACTGAATGAAGAAAAAGCCGGGGCAGCGCCCCGGCTTTCCATGATTTTTTTCTGACGAAAAAATGAAATGTCAGCCGCAAGGCGGCTGACGTGAAATATCCGCATGCGGCGCGGCCCGGCTTTCTGTAATGTCGGTTAAAACTGGCTGGCTTTCTGCATGAGGCGGATGCCTTTGCGGCTGGGCTCGATGCGGTTGGGCGTCTCCGGGAGATCAAACTCGTATGCCATGCTGGCGTTGATGACAGGAATGCCGTGCCACTCACGTTCCCGGATAAAGTGTGATCCGGTATATGCCTGATGCACATGACCGTGAATCATAACAGCAGGATGCCAGACATCCAGCAGAGGACCGAAGCATTCGAAGCCCCGGTGAGCCAGATCCTCCTGGTCTCCGAAACCCCGGATGGGAGAATGGGTCAGCAGGATGTCAAAGCCGCCGGTGGCTTTCAGCATGCGTTTATAGGACGCAATACGGGAAGCCATTTCCTTTTCTGAGTACATATGCCGGCCATCAGGACGATAACGGATGGATCCACCCAGACCGAAGATCCGGACGCCTTTGATTTCCACAACGGTTCCGTCGGCGCACAGGCAGCCTTCCGGCGGCTCAGTCGCGTAACGGTCATCATGGTTGCCGTGCACATAAACGATGGGCGCATTGGTAAAACAGGTCAGGAAGGACAGATATTTCGCGGGGAGATCCCCTGCAGAGAGAATCAGATCCACACCCTGAAGCGCCTGCCGGCAGAGATCTCCCCAGAGCCGGGGAGAGGGTTCATCCGCTAAAGCCAGAATCCGCATATTGATCTCTCACTTTCTGTTCCAGCTGAAGGCTGAAAGCTCGGGTTTCAGTTCACCGTTGAATCCCTGAAGACGTACCAGCGGACGGGCGGATTCAATCAGTTCTTCCGTATCAGGCAGGCTGCCGATGATGTTGTCGGCAAGATAATCCATGCAGAGAATTTCGGCGGGGGTCAGCAGGCGGTCCGCTTCGCAGCGAAGCGTGCCGGACTGGTCACGCAGCTGACCTTCAAAGGGATTGAAGGATCCTTCCCTGATCTGCTCCCGGAAATGGTGAACAATCCGGGCAGCATAGGGATCGAAACGGGAGGAAAAGGCTACGTCCAGGATGTTTGAACCGAGCCCCCACCAATAGTTGGTAGCGGTTTCCTTGCTGTCCGCCGGCTTCAGGGTGCCGTTCAGGATCCGCTCGGTCATCATTCTGTAGAACAGGCCCCAGTGGGGAACGAGGGTGGCCATATGGAGCAGCTCGTCTCCCTCACGGAGATACAGGCCGCAGTCCCGAGCGTCCCGGTTCGGCGCGGTGATATCCCGGTTGCAGATGACTTTGATTTCAGGATCCTCGAAGGGCATCTTCTCATCGAACCAGGAGGCAGAGAACCAGTTCAGGTAGATCTTCGCCTTGGGGTTCGTCATGCGGGCACCGAGCGCAAACGCGTTGGCGGCGGCGGGGACACCGTAAATCGGGAAGTCGGCAATGTAGCCGATTTTGCCGTTTTCAGAGAGGATACCGGCAGCCAGCCCCAGAAGGAACTTGGCTTCATAGAACCGGATATAATAGGAACGGATATTGGTGTAATTGGACAAAAGCGAACAGCACAGAAAGCGGACTTCAGGATGCTTGAGGGCAGGTTCCACCGTGCTGTTGAGCATCACCGGCGAGGTGGCAAAGATAGCGGTATAGCCGTCGGCGATGAGCTTGTCGACCTCTTCGGCAAATTCTGTTCTGGAAGGAACAATGCGCGTAGTGGTTTCCAGACGGTCGCCCAGCTTTTCCTCCGCTTCCAGCCGGCCAAGGTTGTGCCAGTAGTTCCAGGCGGAATCCTGGATGGAACGGTTGAACAGGAAGGCAGCTTTAACCTTGGAAGGATGGAAAAGAGCGGAAATCAGGGGAACCGGAGGCTCGACCTTTTCCATGACCAGGGTAACCTTGCCGTCCCGGAGCTCGAACTCCTTGGACATCAGACGGACCTGCTCGCCGGTTTTGGCAAGATCGTCATCCCGGACATTCTCATAGCCGAAGGCGGTCAGGTAGAGCAGGAAGGCATCGCCGCAGGGCAGTACGGCCTTGCCGCGGGTCTGGGTCAGGTAGTTTTCCGCAAAATAATGATAGAGTTTCCGCAGGGAAAGGATTTCATCATCTGTCCATTTTTCCCCGGCACGGATACCCGGCAGGGAAAGCAGCTTCTGATAGGAGCCGGGACGGGAAAAGAAAAGGGCGTAAAGACCGGTTTCCTTGCAGAAATCGCAGTATTCATAATAGGAAACAATTTCCGGATCATCGCTCCTGGGCGGATAGACGCGGGTCACATCCGCCTCAATATCCCGGGCGTCCAGGTACTTCATGACGGAGGCACGCTTGTTGCCCTCGATGACATAGTAATACCCCATATATTCCAGCACCGTAATGGGCTGGTTCACACCCCGGGCTTCCACGCTTTCACAAAGCTGTTCCCATTTGCTGGCGAACTCGCTGCCGCCTTCCAGAATGGGCATGAACCCGTTCGCAAAGGCATAGCTGCGGCCCCGGGAGACCGAACCGATGACACGGTCCAGCGGGATGGTCATGACGCCGAGGGACAGACGGCTCAGGGAGGAGAGGGTGGGAACCCGCTCCTCAAGAACAGGAAGGTAGGGGTCAGCGTTGGACTGTATGGCTGTCTGATAAATCCGCAGACCTTCCTTGCGCGCTTTGCTGTAATGATCCATTTAATCACTTCGTTTCAATTCAGAATTCAGAATTCAGAATTCAGAATTCGGAATCAGAGAATCTTCTGACTCAATAATCCCGAACGAATTCAGAGTCCGAAGGACCTTATTATTTTATCATTATTTACAAGAAAAGGCAAAAAGGCGAACGTTCCGGATTCGGAGAAAGGGAAAGTACGATTTTTGTACAATATGGGAGGAAAACGAACGATTTATCTGTCTTGAGAAATAATAAGGAGAATGATAAAATAATTTCGTCTATTCTTAATGACGGAGGGACACGCAATGCCGGAAATCGGGATGATTCTGCGTGAAGGCAAAGGCAAGAAGGTTTACGCGACGGACGACCCGGACAAAGCGATCGTTTATTTCAAAGACGAGGCTATGGCGTTTCACGGCCTGAAACGGGGCAGGATCCTCGGCAAAGGCGAAGTGAACAATTCGGTGTGTGAGCACCTTTTTCATCTTCTGGAAGAACACGGGATTGAAAGCCACTACCTGGAGCACATTGACGCAAGGCACTGCCTGGTCAAACGGTGTGAGATGATTCCGCTTTCTGTCAAAATCCGCAACCGTTCCGCCGGTCAGCTGGCTGAACGTACCGGGATCCCGGTGGGGACGAAGCTGGAGCCGCCGGTGGTGGAATTCGAACTGCGGAATACCGGAATGGAAGCGGATCCGCTGGTGAACAACTCCCACATTTACGCAATGAAACTGGCAACGCCGGAAGAAATGGAAGAGATAACCCGGGTCAGCCTGAAGATCAATGAGATCCTGACGGCCTACCTGAAGGATATCAGCATTGAACTGATTGACTTCAAACTGGAGTTCGGCCGTTACCACGGACGGATTATCGTTGCGGATGAGATTACGCCGGACACGGCTCGTTTCTGGGACGCCGGCACGCATGAACCGCTGGACATCGACCGGTTCAGGAGAGACATGGACAATGTGGCGGAGGCCTACCAGGAAGTACTTCACCGCATGATGGGTGTGAGCTGAAAGATATGATCAGAAGAACGCTAGGACTGCTGACAGCGCTGATGATCCTCTGGACCGGGTGTATTGCGGCGGCGGAAGAAAAAGGCGAATTTCCGGCATTGAACGATGCCGGATTTCTGGATTCCGGAGAATTTGTCTGGGAAGATGATGAAAACGGGGTCTGGCGGTATGCCAGCGATACGCTGCGTATAGAAATCTTCCGCCGGCAGCAGAAACAACCGGCCAGGGTCTGGTACGAGGCGGAAGTTTTCTGTGCTGAAGGATCAACCGGCCCCCGGATGATTGCCAACGATCCGGAACACTGGAAAACCGCAGCCAGTATGGAGTATCCCTATAAAATCGCCCGGAAATACGGGACGGTGCTGGCAATCTCCAACGATTTCGGCCAGCTCCGGCTGCAGCAGAAGAAAAGCCGCCCGGGGATTCTGATCCGGGACGGCAAGGTCTGGTCAGACAGGACCAAGAAAAAAGGCGTGAAGGATTTTCCGAATCTGGACTGTCTCGCAATCTGGCCGGACGGGGATATGAAGGTATACTACAGTAACGAGAAAACCGCTGAAGAATACCTGGCGGACGGAGCAATTGACGTGCTGGCTTTCGGACCGATCCTGATCCGGGACGGAAAGCTGAATGAGGAAGCGCTGAAAAAATACGGCACCAGCCATGCGCAGCGTACAGCGGTGGGCATGGTGGAAAAAGGACATTATTTCTTCATGATGCTGGAGGGACGGATCAAACGGAGCAAAGGCGACGGGATCAGTTTCCTTGCGGAGAAGCTGCAGGAAAAAGGCTGCACCCTCGCGTTTAACCTGGACGGCGGGGAGACCGCATGCATCGTTTTTATGGGCCATCAGCTGTGCAAGCTGAAGGACCGGAAAAAGCCGTTATCCTCCAGGAGAACGAGCGATATTCTGGGCGTCGGAACCTCGGAACTGCTGCCCACGGTGTCTGATCCGTGGTAAAACCGCAGAAACTGTTGCAATACAAGGAAACTTGTGATAGAATGCCATGCGGTGTTTTATGTGCACCGCTGTTTTATGCTGAAACGATTCAGGAGGAAAGATATTCATGAGCCACACCTACGAGAAACTGTCCGGCAACAAAGCGAAACTGACCTTTACCATTCCCGCGGAACAGTTTGATGAAGCGATGACGCAGGCTTTTCTGAAGCTGCGCAAGCGGATCAACGTACCGGGATTCCGGAAAGGAAAGGCCCCGCGCAAGATGATCGAGACTCTGTACGGCGAGAGCGTTTTCTATGATGACGCTTTTGAGATCATTTTCCCGGACGCTTACCGTGCGGCTGTTGAGGAATTTGATCTGAAACCCGTGGATCAGCCCCAGATTGACCTGGATGAGATCGGCGCCGGCCAGGATCTGAAGTTCCACCTGGAAGTGTTTGTGCGTCCCGACGTTACGCTGGGCGACTACAAGGGACTGACTGTTGAGGCAGATCTGCAGAAACTGACGGACGAAATGGTTGACGCCCGTATTGAGGAAGACCGTAAAAAGGCCAGCCGCACGATAGATGTGGAAGACCGTCCCGTACAGGAAGGCGACACAGTGAATCTGGACTATGCCGGTTCCGTGGACGGCGTTGCCTTTGCCGGCGGCACTGCCCAGGGCCAGACCCTGACCATCGGCAGCCATCAGTTCATCCCCGGATTCGAGGAACAGATGGTTGGCATGGAGCTGGGTGAGGAGAAGGACCTGAACGTTAAGTTCCCCGATGAGTACCATGCTGAAGAGCTCAAGGGCAAGGACGCCGTGTTCCATGTCAAGGTGAACGGCATCCAGATGACCGAAGTGCCGGAACTGGACGATGACTTTGCCGCGGACATCAGTGATTTCAATACCTTCAAAGAGTATAAAGAAGGCATCGTGAAGGAACTGAATGACCGGATCGCGAAGAACAACGATATCGCCACCGAAAATGCGCTGGTAGAGAAGGCCGCGGAGAATGCCCAGATCGACATTCCGCAGGCAATGATCGACGACCAGGCGGAGTACATGGTCCGCGAGATGGCCATGCGGATGAGCTATCAGGGCCTGCGCATGGAAGACTATCTGAAATACACCGGACAGACCATGGACGGCGTGAAGCAGATGTATAAACCCGAAGCCGAAAAGCGGGTGAGGATTGAACTGGTAATCGAAGCGATCCGCAAGGCCGAGAAGATCGAGCCCACCGAGGAAGACATCGAAAAGGCCATTGCCGAACAGGCCGAGCAGCTGGGCCAGGAAGTGGAAACCTTCAAGAAGAACCTGACTGAGGAACAGAAGGGCTACCTGAAGGACAACGCCGCGATCCGCCTGGTGCTGGATCTGCTGAAGAAGGACGCCAAGGTCGAAGAAAAGAAGGCGGAGGAACCCGCTGAGAAGAAGCCGGCGAAGAAGCCTGCCGCCAAGAAGACCACCAAGAAGGCTGAAGCTGCGGAAGCTCCTGCGGAAGAAAAGCCCGCGAAGAAGCCCGCCGCCAAGAAGACCACCAAGAAGGCTGAAGCTGCGGAAGCCCCCGCGGAAGAAAAGCCCGCGAAAAAACCTGCTGCGAAAAAGACAACAAAGAAAACTGACGCTGAATAAGAATACCTTTTACGGCGGCCCGGCCGGGCCGCCGTTTCAGTCAAAGGAGGGAACGACATGCCGCTTATTCCGATGGTCATTGAACAGACAAACCGGGGAGAACGCTCCTACGATATTTATTCCAGGCTGCTGAAGGACAGAATTGTTTTCCTCGGCGGAGAAATCACCGATGAAACGGCCAATCTGGTCGTCGCGCAGCTGCTGTTCCTTGAAATGGAAGATCCGGACAGCGATATCAGCCTGTATATCAACAGCCCCGGAGGTTCCGTGACAGCTGGTATGGCAATTTACGACACCATGAAGTATATCCGTCCGCAGGTCCGTACGGTCTGCGTCGGAATGGCCGCCAGCATGGGCGCATTCCTGCTGATGGCCGGTGAGAAGGGTAAGCGGCTTGCGCTGCCCAACGCCGAAGTGATGATTCACCAGCCCCTGGGCGGAGCACAGGGCCAGGCTACAGACGTGGCGATCCGTGCCGAGTGGCTGATGAAAACCAAGAAGAAAATGACCGCTATGATGGCGGAAATGACTGAACAGCCCCTGAAGAAGGTTCAGGCGGATGTGGAACGCGACTACTTTATGAGCGCTGAAGAAGCACTGGATTATCATATTATTGATGAAATCTATCAGCCGCGGGACAAGCAGAAAAAGTGAGGTTGAAGCATGGCGAACAATATGAACAGACAGACACCCCGCTGCTCCTTCTGCGGGAAGGAACAGCGCATGGTAAAACGGCTGGTGGCCGGTCCGAACGTTTATATCTGCGATGAATGCATAGCCCTGTGCAACGAGATCCTGGGAGAAGAAGATCTCCTGTTTGAGGACGCTTCCCGCGAATCATACGGCCCGGTGAAGCTTCCTTCCCCCGCGGAGATGAAAAAAATCCTGGACGAATATGTCATTGGACAGGAACGGGCTAAGCGCGCCCTGAGCGTGGCGGTGTACAACCATTACAAGCGCATCAACCGGAAGCAGACCCGGGAGGATGTGGAACTCCAGAAGAGCAATATCCTGCTGCTCGGCCCCACCGGAAGCGGCAAAACCTACCTGGCCCAGACACTGGCCAGGATTCTGGAGGTTCCTTTTGCCATCGCGGACGCAACCAGCGTCACGGAAGCCGGTTATGTGGGCGATGATGTGGAAACCATTCTGCTTCGCCTGATTCAGGCGGCGGACTGGGACATCGAAAAGGCCCAGCGCGGCATCGTCTATATCGATGAAATCGACAAGATTGCCCGTAAGGGTGAGAATATGTCCATAACCCGGGATGTCAGCGGTGAAGGCGTACAGCAGGCGCTGCTGAAGATCCTGGAAGGTACAGAAGCCGCAGTGCCGCCGCAGGGCGGCCGGAAGCATCCGCACCAGGAAATGATCAGGATTGATACAACCAACATCCTGTTCATCTGCGGCGGCGCTTTTGACGGGCTGGTACCGATCATTGAAAACCGTATCGGCAAAAAGACCCTGGGCTTCGGAGCAGAGATCCAGAGCCAGCGTGATCCCGCACGGACTGACGCGCTGAAGGATGTACAGCCGGAGGATCTGACCAAATACGGCCTGATCCCTGAATTTGTCGGACGTCTGCCGATCCTGGTTACCCTGGACGCGCTGGACGAGGATGCGCTGGTCAGGATCCTGACAGAGCCGAAGAACGCGCTGTGCAAGCAGTATGAGACCCTGCTGGATATGGACAATATCCGTCTGGTCTTCGAAAATGACGCCATCCGGGAAATTGCCCGCCAGGCCATTGAACGGAAATGCGGCGCCCGCGGCCTGCGTGCCATCATCGAAAACGCAATGCTGGACACCATGTTTGAACTTCCGGGAATGCCGGACGTCAACGAATGTATTATTACAAAGGAAGCCATTAACGGCGGAAAACCGACCCTGATCTCCGGCGTGGGCAAAAGGACAGCCCGGCGCGCGGAGAAAAAGGCGGATGAAACGGACGCCTCCTGAATTTAAAGCTGACACCGCGGCTTTCCTGCATGCACGGCATGCACCGCATCCCGCCGCAGGATAACCGTGAGCTGTTCATAATAAGAGGATATCATGAGAAAAAATCAGACAATCGAATTGCCTGTACTGCCCCTGAGAGGACTGATGCTCTTTCCGAACATGGTCCTTCATTTTGACGTGGGCAGAAAGAAGTCCCTGGCTGCACTGGAACAGGGAATGATGGAAAAACAGCGGGTCTTTCTGATCAGCCAGAAAAGCGATGATACGGAGGACCCGGCCTGGAAAGACCTGTGCAAGGTCGGTACCATTGCGGAAATCAAACAGGTTATGAACCTGCCGGGAGAAAACATCCGGGTTCTTGTGGAAGGGTCCAGCCGCGGCGTGATCCAGGAAAAGCTTGGCGATGAGCCCTGTATGAAGGCTGTGATCAAAGTCTGCGAAGACAAGGCTGTGCGTTCCGCCGAAGCGAAGGCACTGCTGCGCACCGCACAGGATCTGTTTGAGGAATACGCCCGGACTTCCCAGCGCGTAAGCCAGGATACCGTGGAATCAATTCATGCCATTGAAAAGCCCGGTGAAGCCGCAGATCTGCTGGCAGCAAACGTGCTGACGAAACGGGAGGAACGGCAGGACATCCTGGATGAACTGAATCCTGTTTCCCGCCTGGAGAAGGTTTGCGCGATCCTGATGCGTGAGACCGATATGGCGGATACGGAAAAACAGATTCAGGCCCGGATCCGGAAACAGGTGGAAAAGAACCAGAAGGATTATTATCTTCGGGAACAGATCAAGGCGATCCAGACAGAACTGGGCGACGGCGATGAAACAGATACCGCCGACCTGCGCAAACGCCTGGCGGAGACGCCTCTCAACGAGGAAGCCAGAAGCAAATGCGAAAAGGAACTGGACCGGCTATCCCGTATGGCGCCGGGCAGTCCGGAAAGCTCTGTCAGCCAGACCTATATTGAATGGATCCTGGACCTGCCCTGGGGCAAGGAAACAGAGGATAACCTGGATCTGAACCGGGCCAGGGAGATCCTGAACCGGGATCATTACGGCCTGGAGGACGTAAAGGAACGGATTATTGAATATCTGGCGGTCCTGCAGCTGAAAAAGGATATGAAGGGACCGATCCTTTGCTTTGTCGGACCTCCCGGTGTGGGTAAAACCAGTATTGTGAAAGCAATTGCCGAGGCAGTGGGCCGGAAGTTTGTTCAGGTCAGCCTTGGCGGCGTACGGGATGAAGCGGAAATCCGCGGCCACCGCCGTACCTATATCGGTTCCATTCCCGGCCGCATTATTGCGGGTATGAAGCAGGCTGGAACCTGCAATCCTGTGTTCCTGTTTGATGAAATTGACAAGATGAGCGGAGACTTCCGGGGCGATCCGGCTTCCGCCATGCTGGAAGTACTGGATTCCGAGCAGAACAATGCTTTCCGGGATCATTACATGGAACTGCCGTTTGACCTGAGCAAGGTGATGTTTATCACCACGGCCAATACAATGGAAACCATCCCGGCTCCGCTGCTGGACCGTATGGAGCTGATTGAGGTTTCCAGCTATACGGAAGAGGAAAAGCTCCAGATCCTGAAGCGGCATCTGCTGCCCAAGCAGATCAGGGAACACGGGATGAAGCCGAACGCGCTGAAAGCGGATGACAAGATTCTCAAGGCAATGATCGAGGATTATACCCGTGAGGCAGGCGTCCGCACCCTGGAGAGAACCGCGGCCAAGCTTTGCCGAAAGGCGGCTGTGCGGATGCTTGATCAGGGGAAACATTCCATGACCATTACCCAAAAAGCACTGAGGGAAATGCTCGGCGCACCGCGGTATCTGCGCGAGCCGCCGGAGAAGGAACCCCGCGTGGGCGTGGTCAACGGACTGGCTTATACCAGTGTGGGCGGCGAAATGCTGGAAGTGGAATGCACCACAATGAGCGGCAAAGGCAGCCTGAAGCTGACCGGCCAGCTGGGTGATGTTATGAAGGAATCCGCGGAAGCCGCTTTTACCTGGGTTCGTGCCCACAGTGACGAGCTTGGACTGCAGAAGGATTTCTATCAGAGCATGGATATCCACATTCATGTTCCCGAAGGCGCGGTTCCGAAGGACGGCCCTTCCGCCGGTGTGACGATGACCACCGCCCTGGTGAGCGCGCTGACCGGTAAACCCGTACGGCAGGATGTGGCGATGACCGGGGAAGTGACGCTTCGCGGCCGCGTGCTGCCGATCGGCGGACTGAAAGAGAAAACCATGGCGGCATACCGGGCCGGCATCCGGACACTGGTGATCCCTGAAGAGAACCAGAAGGACCTGGAAAAGATTCCGGAACATGTGCTTGAGCAGTTTAAGATTGTCAAAGTCAGCGATGTAAAGGAAGTGCTGAAGACAGCGCTTATCTAGTTAAGAATAAAGAATTCATACTCAATTGCTGATAAGGGGGCGGTATTTGAATGAGCATGGAGATCAAAAGCGCTGAATTCGTGACTTCCATGGCGGATTACGGTCCTTTTACAGGAAGGGGACTGCCCCAGATTGCGGTAGCGGGCAAGAGCAACGTGGGTAAAAGCACGCTGATCAACCGGCTGTGCCGGCGGAACAAGCTGGCACGTACCAGCTCGACGCCCGGCAAAACCAGGCTGCTGAATGTGTTTCTGCTGAACAATGAATTTCATCTTGTGGACCTGCCGGGATACGGCTTTGCAAAGGTGGACAAGAAAGAGAAACTGCGCTGGGGCCAGATGATGCAGGACTATTTTGAAAAGTCCGACGAGCTGCTTCATGTGCTGTGTCTGGTGGATATCCGCCATGAACCGACAGAAGACGATAAACAGATGAACCGTTTCCTGCGGGAAATGGACATTCCTTTTTCCGTGATCGCGACCAAGGCGGATAAGATCAGCCGCGGCGCACGGGGCAAATACCTGGCGCCGATCTGCAGGGCACTGAGCGTGCAGCCCTGGGAAATCATCTGTTTCAGCGGAGAAGACGGTACGGGCCGCGACGATCTGCTGAAGCTGATGGACGGCATCCTTCACCCGGACGAACCATAAGTTTTACTTATTTTGCCAAAAGTATTCTTTTCCTATTGCATATGATGCATATGCATAGTATAATCCATGACCGTAGATCACGAGGTGCTTTCGGCAGAAAAGTGGAGGAGAAAGCCATTAAGTGGAGAAACGATCAGTTTTATCCTCTGTTTTTACTGCGCAAGTGTTACTGAAAGCATAAAAAGTGGATCTAACGAACAAGAATGTGGAGATTCGGTGCTGAATCGGCATATTTTGAGGAGGAAATGTCAATGAATCTGGTCAAGTGCCCACGCTGCGACCTGAACTACATCCGTGAGGATGAAAAGTACTGCAAGGTATGCCTGCAGGAGATGAAAGGGGAGTCCCGCTCCGAAGAAATCGAACTGTGCAGCATCTGCAATGAGGAGCCGGCGCTGCCCGGAAAGGACGTCTGTCTGTTCTGCCTGCGGGAGATGAACAAGAGCAACAGCGCGGATGATTCCGATAACGGCACAGAGACTGAGAATGTGGATACTTCCACCATCGGCGACATGGACGCGGTGAGCGGCATGGATGAGATTATTCCGGATGTGGAAGAAGACGACACGGGTGCCTTCGGCGAACTCGGCCAGGAGCTGAGCCTGGAGGATGTCCGGGAAGATGAAGAGAAGGATGTTGACGAAGACGCGGAGGATGAAGAAATCTGACGCCGGATCTTCCGGAACACCAATAAAGGAGAAAACATGCGCCTGTTCGCCATTGGAGACCTGCACCTGCCCGGGGGAGACGATAAACCCATGGACGTGTTCGGTCCCCAGTGGGACAGGCATTTTTTGCGCATTCGTGAGAACTGGCTCCGGCTTGTCGGAGATGAAGACACGGTTCTGATTCCGGGAGATATCAGCTGGGCCATGCAGCTTGCGGACGCAATGGAGGATCTGGACGAGATCGGCCGGCTTCCGGGCCGGAAAGTTCTCTGTAAAGGAAACCATGATTACTGGTGGAATTCCATCAGCCGGGTACGTTCCATTTTGCCGCACTCCATGATTGCGCTGCAGCACAGCGCGGCAGATCTTGGGGAGACGGTTGTCTGCGGTACAAGAGGATGGCTGATTTCCACCGGAGAAGCACCGCTTGACGCGCAGAATGAAAAGATCTGCAGGCGTGAAGCAGAAAGGCTCCGCCTTGCGCTGGATTCGGCAGCAAAAATGGCCGGGGGAAGACCGATCACGGCTATGATGCATTATCCGCCGCTGCTGGCTGCGGAAAAGGACACGATATTTACGGGAGTCCTGGAAGAATATCATGTGAACACCGTGGTATACGGCCATCTGCACGGGGCCGGGATCCAGATCGGATTTACTGGTGAACATAACGGAATCAGCTATCATCTGGTTTCATGCGACAGTATCGGATTCGAACCGAAAGAGATTCTTCTATAAAAATATTAATTTTTTCATACATATTTTTTTGCAGACCGAGCTCAAAAATGGAGCCCGGTCGTTTTTTTATACAAAATATTGAGAGAATGAAAAACTCCACGCACAATCATTTTTAAAATATTACAAAACAATTACGCAAATATTACAAAAACACACAGTTAAAGAACAAAAACAATTCGTTCAGGGGTTGCGGATAATCAAAACTTGTGATAAATTTGTGGGGAAAAAGGGAAGAGAATCCCAAAAACAAGCATAAAAGTGGTAGAGAGGGGGAAAGCGTAGTGGATGATACCAATACCGTCAATCCTGAAGAAAACGCTGAAACCCTTGAAAAGAAAGAGAAAAACCGTGTTAAGCGGTTTATCGGATCTTTCAACCACAGCCTGGACAGCAAGGGACGTCTGGTGATTCCCCAGGGTTTCCGGGAAAAACTGGGCGAAACGTTCTGCATCGCACCTTCCTATGACTTCAAATCAGTTGCGATTTATCCGACTGAAAAATGGGAAGAAAGAAATGAAACATATGAAAGACTGGGCAAGCTGAATCCGGCGCTGAACCAGTATCTTGAACAGTTTTACGCGCTGAGCTATGACGAACAGACCTGTGACGCGCAGGGAAGAGTGCTCCTGCCGGCCAATATCCGGCAGAAGATCCTCCGCGATGAGCGGGATATGGAAATCACCGGCGCAAACGATCATGTACGTGTCGTCGCACTGACAGCTAGCGGAGACGCGTGGAATAAGTTTAATGATGAACTGCCTAAGCTCCTGGATATGATTGCGGGGCTGGAAACTCAGAAAGAATGAAAGAGGTGAGTGTGGATGACTGAAATGACTGCCAGGGTCAGGAACAGGCTGCAGGACGGTATGATCAACTGGCAGGAAAAGCGGTTCCGTAAAGAGGACTTCCGTCAGCAGCAGGCAGACATACACAGGTCCAGAATGACTTGTTCTGCCTCACTCCCATCATTCCATCAGACTCAGGACTGGACAGGCGGCATTGCCGTCTGTGAAAACAGAAAGCCGGTGATCGAGGACACAAAACCGATGAGACGCGTACTCTCCTCTGAAGGTGTCCGGTGGGACGCCGCCCTGGCTGCTCTGATTGTTGCGGGAGTACTGCTGGTCGCTTTCCTGCTTGCCGATGTGGCGGCCATCGGATCCACCGGACATAATGTTGACAAACTGAATGCGAACATTGAATCCCTGACTGCCGAAAACGAGCAGATCAGAGGTCAGATCGAACAAAGCAGCAGCGGAGCAAACGTATGCACCGAAGCTGTCAAACTGAACCTGATTTCATCCAAGGGCGCGAGAACCATTCGCCTGACGGCACCGGTCAATGCGCAGATGACTCTCTCTTCTGCAGCGCAGGCAGAACAAAATGCAGAGCTGCAGAACAGAATGACTGCCTATGCGGGAGACTGAACCATTCGGTCTCCCATTTCGCATTTCCGCCGAGTGGAAAAGAAAGCGGTTTTGTGGTAATCTTATAGCAGGCTGAACCGGCCGGAAATGAAAGGTGGACAAACATGAAACTGTGGGAATTACTGACGGAGCTCCCTTATGTTGAGGAGACCCGCGGCAATATGAATACGGAAATCAAGGAACTGACATCCTCCAGCAGAGACAAGACGGAAGGAGGTCTGTTCTTCTGTATTGTCGGCGCTCGTTTTGACGCACATGACTATGCATGGGAAGCAGTGGAGAACGGCTGCGTGGCGCTGATTGTGGAACATTTTGTGGAAATGGACGTTCCGCAGGTCCTGGTCAATAACGGCCGGGCGGCTATGGCACGTATAGCCGAAGCATTCTACGGACATCCGTCCAGGCAGATGCGCATGATCGGCATTACCGGAACCAAAGGAAAGACCACAACCACGTATCTGCTGCAGAGCATCTGCGAAAAGGCAGGCCTGAAGTGCGGTATCATCGGCTCCACGGGAACCGTGGTCGAGGAACAGCACCTGGACAGCAAGCTGACAACTCCCGATCCCATTGAGCTGCAGAAAATGCTGCGGATGATGGCGGACGAGGGCGTGAAGGTTGTGTGCATGGAAGTATCCGCGCACGCGATTGATATGAACCGGCTTGACGGGATGACCTTTGAAGTGGGGTGCTATACGAACCTCAGTCAGGATCATCTGGATTACTTCTATACCATGGAGCGGTACTTCGAAACAAAGAAGCAGTTCTTCACCAGCGGCATGGTGAAGAATGCCGCCGTGAATGCGGACGACGAAACTTCCGCCAAACTCAGGGACGGCATCTGCTGCCCCTATATCACCTACGGAATCTGCGTGGACGCGGACGTTTTCGCCCGGGATATCGAGATTACCGAAGAAGGTGCCCGGTTTAACGTACAGCTGCACGGCATGAACCAGATTGCCATCCAGATGCGGATGACCGGTATGTTCAATGTTTATAATGCGCTGGCGGCTACCAGCTGCGCGCTGATCATGGGAATCGCGCCTGAGAAGATCAAGGCCGGTCTGGAAGCGGTAACGCGTGTGCCCGGCCGGATTGAAGTGCTGCAGACCGGCACGCCCTATAAGGTTATTCTGGATTACAGCCATTCGCCGGACGCCCTGGAAAACATTCTGAAGACGGTCCGTCAATTCACCCGGAACCGGGTCATTGCCGTGTTCGGCTGCGGCGGAGACAGGGATAAGGGAAAACGCCCGATGATGGGCGAGATTGGCGGTCGGCTGGCCGACTACTGCATCCTGACATCAGACAATCCCCGGACCGAAAATCCGATGGTTATTCTTGCAGCCATTGAAAAGGGAATCAAACCCACAGGCAAAGCCTATGAGGTTATTGAAAACCGGCGTGAGGCAATTAAACGCGCACTGTATATGGCAGAGGACGGCGACGTGATCGTACTGGCAGGCAAGGGTCACGAAACCTATCAGGAAATCATGGGAATCAAGCGGCCGTTTGACGAAAAGGTGATCGTCAGCGACCTGCTGCTGGAAATGCAGAAGGAGCAGGGTTAAAGTATGTATTACAGAATGATCGGAGCCGCGCTGATCGCGCTGGCGGCAGCACTCCTGATCGGACCGGGACTGATCCGATATCTGAAAAAACTGCATTTCGGACAGACGATTTACGAACTGGGGCCCAGTCATCAGCAAAAGCAGGGAACGCCTGTCATGGGCGGCCTGATGATGGCAGCGGGCATCCTGCTGGGTTCCGTGATCTTCCATCCCGCACAGTGGGACGGCACATGGGACTTTATCATTCCGCTGCTTGCGGTTTCCTTCCTCAGTATGGGCGTAGGGTTTGCGGATGACTATATCAAGGCGGTCAAGAAACGCCATGACGGTCTGAATCCGTGGCAGAAGATTGCCGGGCAGGTCGTCATTTCCCTGGCGTTCAGTATCTACTGCTATTTTTCTCCCCGGGTCGGCAGCTCAATCATTATTCCCTTCATCGGGACTGAGTGGAATCTGGGCATCTTCTATATTCCCCTGATGACGCTGCTTGTGATCTTCATCGTAAACAGCTCCAATCTCCAGGACGGACTGGACGGCCTGCTGGGTTCAGTTACGGCAGCCGGTTCATCGGCCTGGGCTGTGATCTGCGCCATCCTGATCGTGAGCGCAAAACTGACGGGCAAAGGAGACGCAAACAGCCTGGCAACCATCGGCGTATTTGCTATGAGCATTGCAGGAGCATGCCTTGGTTTCCTCCGCTATAACCGTTATCCGGCCAGAACCTTTATGGGCGATACGGGCAGCATGCTGCTGGGAGGCGGCATGGTGTCCATCGCGATGCTGCTGAGGCAGCCTATCCTGCTGGCTTTGATCTGCTTCTGCCCCATCATGAGCAGCGTAAGCGTGATCATGCAGCGCTACTATTTCAAACTGACTCACGGGAAGCGGATCTTCCTGATGAGCCCGATCCATCATCATTTCGAGAAAAAAGGATATTCTGAAACGCGGATCGTGAGTATGTACACAGGTATCACGCTGGTGCTCAGCCTGATTGCGGTGCTTGCGGTCTGCCAGGCGATCTGAGGGGTATCATTATGAATTACGAGAAGAAGAAAGTACTGGTGGTCGGCATGGCCCGCAGCGGCGTCGCCGCGGCACAGCTGCTTCGGGCTTCGGGCGCGGAAGTGACCGTCAATGATTCCAAACCGGAGGAGGAACTCGGCCAGCAGCTGAAACCGCTGGAAGGACTGCAGCTGGAACGGCGTTTTGGCTGCCCGGCCATGGAACTGCTGGAAGGAAAGGACTGCCTGGTTATTTCTCCCGGCATTCCGGATACTGCGCCGTTTGTTGTCAAGGCAAAGGAAATGGGAATCTATGTGATCGGTGAGCTGGAGCTTGCGGCCCAGCTGTCCCGGGGCACGCTGATTTCTGTAACGGGCACCAACGGAAAAACCACCACCGTTTCCCTGCTGGGCGAAATCTTCGCCAACAGCGGAAAGGTAACCCATGTGGTAGGCAATATCGGCTATCCTTTTTCGCTGGCCTCACTGGTCAGCCGGAAAGAGGATGTGATCGTCTGCGAAGTGTCCTCCTTCCAGATGGAGACTGCAGACACATTCCATCCCCATGTGGCGCTGCTGACCAATATCACAGAGGATCACCTGAACCGGCACGGAACCATGGAAGTCTATACCGCAATGAAAATGCGGATGTTCAAAAACCAGACCGCTTCGGATTTCGCGGTGTTTAACGCAGATGATCCGGGCCTGGAAGGCCTGCACAAGCAGGTGAAGAGCCGGGTACTTTTCTTCAGCCGAAAACAGGAAGTGAAGGAAGGCGCATTTGTCCGCGACGGACAGATCATGATCCGGATGGACGGAAACGAGAGAAGGATCTGCGGAACAGACGAGGTGTTTATTCCCGGTCCTCACAATCTGGAGAATGCGTTGGGCGCAGTCTGCGTAGCCGCCGCCATGAATGTGCCTGTTCCGGTCATCCGACACAGCCTGAAAACATTCCGGGGCGTGGAGCACCGGATTGAAACCGTGCGTGAACTGGACGGTGTGGAATATATCAACGACAGCAAAGGAACCAATGTGGATTCCACCATCAAAGCCGTGCAGACAATGAGTCAGCCAACGGTGATTATCCTCGGCGGATATGACAAGCATACCTCCTTTGACCCGCTGTCCCGGGAAATTATCAACAGCCCCATGATCCGTCACGCGGTACTGATCGGGGAAACGGCCGGTCTGATCCGAAACAGCCTGGAGCGGGTTGGATTCAATCATATGACCAACGCGGGATCCATGAGGGAAGCTGTGGAAACAGCCCGGAAGCTGGCGGATAAAGGCTGGAGCGTCCTGCTGAGCCCGGCATGCGCAAGCTTTGACATGTTCAAGGATTATGAGGAACGCGGTCGGGTGTTTAAAGAAATTGTCAGGGAACTGAAATAAACGGACCGAAGTCTGTTTTATGGCGCATATATAAATAGATTGATTCGGCGCCTTCAGCATTCTGAAAGAGGGAGGACCCAGGTGGACGGACACAATGGCGGCTACAGGCCGCGAACCGCAGGCGAGCGGAACAATACGCCCGGCAACGGCGACAACAACGTCCGTGACTGGCAGCGCAACACCTGGTTTGGTCCCGCCCCTGTAAACACCAACCCCTTTGAGGAACCGGAAGACGCACCAGAACTGAAAGAAAGCCGGTCAGAGAACGTTAACGAGCGCCGGGGTGATTTCTGGAACGCTCCGGGACAGGCCGGCCAGAACACTTCTCCGTTACAATCACAGCAAACAGGAACCGGCGCACGGGTCTGGATTCCTGAAAAGAAAACAGAAAGACGGCCGCGGAGATTCCGCGCGGCCGTGATTCTGCTTTTGTTCCTGATTGTGACTTTCCTGATCCTCCGATACGGGGTATACAGCGTGAAGGAAATCCGCGTCATCGGCAATAAAGCTATTCCGGCGGAAGAGATTATCCGGACCAGCGGGATCCGTCAGGGTGACAGCATCATTATGCTTGACGAGAATACAGTGAGAAGCCGTATCCAGTCTGATTACCGTCTTCGATTCACCTATATGGCCAGAGAACTTCCCGGAACCGTTATTCTTTCCATCCGCGAAAGGGAGCCCTGCTGCTGGATTTCATACTGCGGCATCCTCTATGTAATGGACAAGAACCGGATGATCCTGTATGAGAGCGAAGATCCGAACAGCAAACCCTCGGAACTTGTGGAGATCAAGGGCCTTGAAGTCCGGTCCAACACAGTGGTCGGACAGTTTGTTACCCTGGGAAACGAAGCCCAGCAGAGCATTTTCAAGGATCTGTTCCAGGAAATGAAGGTGCTGAAATGCACAGATAGGATTGCGGACGCGGATATCAGCAATACCAGTTCCATTCTGCTGACCACACGGGACGGATTTACGGTGAGTATGGGAGACCGTACAAACATTCACGCAAAACTGCGGAGTATGCTGGCTGTACGGGATAAACTGAAGGAAATGGGATATACCAGCGGAACCATCAATGTCTCAAACCTGGAGGAACCGCTCTATTATCCGTGATACAGGCTCTCCGGACATACGTGACAGGAAATGAAGAAGCACTGCACAAAAATGTTACAAAAGTATAGAAAAACGTAATAAAAATGTGCGAAACTCTTGCAATAACAAGCCAAAGAGGGTATAATTCCTTAAGGTATACACTATTTTGAAGTGACTGACCGTGATCTTATTCACAGATCCGGGAAACAGGGGGCATGAGAAACCTATGAAAACAACGGTTGCAGCCATTGATTTCGGTACGAGCAAGATTGTTACGCTCGTGGCTGAAAACAGCGGCAGTCAGCGCTGTGACATCACCGCTGCCGGTGTAACAAAGTATGATGGTTATCTCGAAGAGGGGTGGAACAATCCCAATATGCTGGATGAAGCGATCCGTCGCTCCATCGCAGACGCAGAAGAGCAGTCCGGCAGCAAGATCAAAGAGATCAACGTCGGCGTTCCGGGTGCGTTTACCCATGTCTATGCCACGAAAGTGACGATCCCCCTGAAGGGAACAGATCCGCGGGTTACTGCGGCAGATGTTAAGACAGCTTTCAGCAAGGCTGCTGAGAACCTGACCAATGTCCCCGGAGTTGTGGTTCACTCCAGCCCTGCGTGGTTCATGGTGGACAGCGGCAAGAAGACGCTGGAGCCGGTCGGGATGAAAGGCCGGGAAATGACAGCCTTCATCAGTTTTGCGGTCGGCAACAGGTTCTTTATTGATGATGTGACCAACCGCATGGCGGATCTCGGCATTGTGGTCACCGGATTCTATTCCACTTCCGCCGGTGAGGCCATGCTTTACCTGAATGAACAGGAACGTGACCACACCTCCGTGCTGATCGATATGGGATACCTGAACACGGAGATTATCGGTGTTGAGGGAGACGCCATTATCTATCATAAGGTGCTGGATGTCGGCGGCGGCAACCTGGCCGTGGCACTGGCCGAAGAACTCGATATTTCCCTGAGCGCGGCTGAGGATATCAAGCGCAAGTTTGTTTACGGTATAGAAACCTCCGGCGAAACCTATGAGGTTCCCGGCGCGGACGGCCAGAAGGGCACGGTTTTCACACGGGAACAGGTCAAACCGGTTCTCTGTACAGAACTTGACGACATCTGCGCAAAAATCAAGGAAGCTGTGGATGACGATTTCGGAGGACTGGGCAGCTGGTCCAACGTATTCCTGACCGGCGGCGGACTGAATTTCAACCGTGGCGGCAAGGAATACCTTGCCGGCAGACTCGGACGGCCGGTGCAGGAGACACCGCGCAGAACGACAAAGCTGAACAGCCATTGTTTCTCCAGCGCACTGGGACTGATGGACCTGATCATCGATACGATTGAGCAGCAGCGTCAGCCGGCAGCCGGTGCAAGTGGCAAAATCAAAGACTTTTTCCGCAGTCTGTTGGGAGGTTAAGAGCATGATTGAATTCCAGAACGAAGAACAAAGCACTTTCGCAACGATTAAGGTTGTCGGATGCGGCGGCGGCGGAAACAACGCCGTGAATCGTATGGTGGATGCCGGTCTGCGGGGAGTCGAATTCATCTCCGTGAATACAGACCGTCAGGCTTTAAGCACTACAAACGCACAGGTTAAGATCCAGATCGGCGAAAAGCTGACCAAGGGTCTGGGTGCCGGCGCGATTCCTGAGGTGGGACGCCGCGCTGCCGAAGAAAGCAGGGAAGAGATTGCTTCTGCCCTGAAGGGCGCTGACCTGGTGTTTATCACGGCAGGTATGGGCGGCGGCACCGGTACCGGCGCTGCTCCGATTGTTGCGGAGATCGCCAGGGATCTGGGCACGCTGACGATTGCCGTTGTGACCAAGCCCTTCAATTTCGAAGGCAAACAGCGTATGAAGAACGCTGAAGCTGGTATTGCCGAGCTGAAGCAGCATGTGGATACCCTGGTGGTCATTCCGAACGACCGTCTGCTGCAGGTGGTCAACAAGGGAACCACGATGGTTGAAGCATTCAAGATTGCCGATGACGTCCTTCGCCAGGGCATCCAGGGCATCAGCGACCTGATTGCTGTACCTGCCATGATCAACCTGGACTTTGCGGATGTGAAGACCGTTATGGAATCCGGCGGCATGGCCCACATGGGTATCGGTATCGGAAGCGGCGAAAACAAGCTGGTGGAAGCGGCCAAGAACGCCATTTCCTCTCCGCTGCTTGAGACCAACATCGACGGCGCACGTGCTGTGCTGATCAACGTAACAGGCGGCGAGGATATCTCCATCGTGGATATCAACGAAGCGGCCAACCTGATCATGGAAGCGGCGGATCCCGACGCGAACATCATCTTCGGTGCCGGCATCGACGAAACCATGGGCGACGAAGTACGTATCACCGTTATTGCCACAGGCTTCGAAAAGACGCCTTTCCCGGTCAAGGAACCGGCCCGCAAGCCGCGTGAAATTGAGCATGAAAGACTGTTCGGATCCTTCGGAACGAATTTCTCCAGAAGCGAATCTTCCGCAGCCAGGACATCCTTCGATACACCGGCCGCGGCTCCTGCCAGTCCCTTCTCCTCCGGAAACACCGGAGAGGTTCCGACCTTCATGAGCAGCAGCCGCCCCAGCATGGGCGTTCCCGGCATGGTGAACACCGGATCCTTCCAGACCGGTTTCAGCTATCAGCAGACCGCGCCCCAGCAGCCGGTGCAGGCCACGCAGCCCTTCGCACCGATGGGACAGCCCGCAGGCGTGCCCCAGACGGGAGCAGCTTTCGGTACACAGCCGGCCAACTACCAGCCGCTGTTCAATAACAACGGACAGGTTACCGGCCAGACCGGAGCCTATCAGCCGGTTCCTCAGAACCAGGCGATGGAAACAGACTCACACGGCGTTCCGAACTTCATGAAGCGGAAAAAGTAAACGAGTACAGAATCAGCGGCGGATATAAAATCCGCCGCTTTTTCTTGGGCGGGAAAACAGAGCTGGAAAAACTCCCTTCTCTGGGATATAATATAATGTCAGAGTATATAGTTTCGGGAGGTTGCGTATGCGCAAAGGTGTTATCTGGATCCTGGTGATTCTTATGCTGTTTTCCACAGCCTGCGGCGAGAGCCTGCAGAAGGCGCCTGATTATATAATGGAAGGATACGACGGAGACGTATCCTACCGGGTATGGGATACCAATCTCTTTTTTGAACGGATGCAGGAGAAAACGGGCATTACTTTCCAGTATGTGCAATTTACCGATTACGGAAAGTGGACTGAACGGAAAAAAGAACTGATGACCGGTGAGAACCTGCCGGACGTCCTGTTTAAGGCGGAACTGAATGCCTCCGAAGTGCGCGATCTCTACCAGGACGGACAGATTATCGACCTGACGCCTTATCTGGAGCAGTACGCTCCGGACCTGTGGCAGCTGTTTGAGGAACATCCGGAATGGAAAAAGGCTGTTTCCATGCCGGACGGAGCCATTCCGGCGCTGCCCGCCATCAATACGCTGCAGAACAACGACGCCATGTGGATTAACACAGCCTGGCTGAAAAAACTCAAACTGGAGAAGCCCACAACAGCGGAAGAACTAACAGAGGTGCTCCGCGCTTTCAGGACGGGAGACCCCAACGGCAACTATCAGCAGGACGAAATTCCGATGACGTTTGTCGGCATGTGGGAGCTGCGGTTCCTCGGCCATGCTTTCGGAATCCTGGACAATGACTACTATGTGCGGGAGAAAGACGGAAAAGTCTCCTCATCCCTGACCACGCCGGAGAACCGCGCTTTCCTGGCGTGGCTGCATCAGCTGTGGGAGGAAGGCCTGCTGGATCAGAACGGTTTTTCATCGACCGATACCATCCGGCAGATTACGGATGAAAAAAAAGCGATTCCATACGGACTGCTTCTGTCCACCACGCCCCTGACCATCCTGCCCCAGAACGCGCTGGAGCAGTTTGAGATTCTGGAGCCGATGACCTTCAACGGGATCAGGGAATACCGGGATTTCAACGGGGACGTTGTACGGGGAACCTTTGCCATCACATCCGCCTGCAAGGAACCGGAAAAACTGGTTACCTGGATCAACAACCTCTATACGAAGGAAGGCAGTCTGCTGGCCTGTTACGGCAAAGAGGGAGAGGAATATCAGTGGAACGAAGACGGACTGTGGGAGTGGAACTACCCCCTGCAGACTGTTGCTGATGAAATCCTCGCAACACATACCATCAGCGAGGGAGGAACCACTCCCGGCTATCTGGATCCGGATTTCCAGGCAAAATATATGGATGAAATGACGCGGAAAACGGTAATCGCTCTGCAGACCCTGAAACAGTACAGCGTTATTCCTTATCCGCCCGTGACCCTGAACAGTGAGGACGAGGCAAAAGTCGCCGCCATACAGAACGATTTGTCCCGGTACACGGAAAAAGCCATGGCCTGCTTTGTGAGCGGAGACACAGAACTGACGGACGAAAACTGGGAAACCTTCTGCAATACCGTCAATGAAAAGGGTCTGCAGGAAATGATCGATATCTGGCAGAAAGCGATTCAGTAAACGGAGGAAATCCAGATGAGCTATACAGAGGAAATGATCGGAAGACTGCTTTCTGAAAAAGTACAGGATCAGCTCCGGTACCTGTACGGATCAGACAAGGAAATTGTTGAAAAACAGACAAAACGCTATGCGGACCTGCTCCTGCGCCATATGGCTCTCTTCGGAGAACGCAGCGATGTTCAGCTCATCAGCGCGCCCGGCAGGACGGAGATCGGCGGGAACCATACAGATCATAACAACGGCCGGGTGCTGGCAGCGTCGGTCAATCTTGACGCACTGTGCGCGGCGAGTTCCCGGGACGACCTGAAAGTCTGCTTTCACAGCGAGGGATACGATCCGATTGAAATGGATCTGACGGATCTTTCCGTACATCCGGAGGAAACGGGGACCACAAAGGGACTGATCCGCGGCGTGGCATACGGCATGAAACAGGCAGGATACCGGATCGGCGGTTTTGACGCTGCTGTAACTTCCACCGTGGCAGGCGGAAGCGGACTGAGCAGTTCAGCAGCCCTGGAGGTCATGCTGACCGGAGTACTGGACAGCCTGTACAACGAATTCAAAATGCCTTATGCCCTGCGGGCACAGATCAGCAAACAGGCGGAAAACATCTATTTCGGGAAACCGTCCGGACTGCTGGATCAGATGGCGAGCGCTGCGGGCGGTCTGGTGACCGTGGATTTCCGGGATACGGATCGGCCTGAAGTAGAGGCAATCTCCTATGATTTTGCGAAGAAAGGCTATTCGCTGGTTGTTGTGGCCACGGGCGGCTCCCACGCGAACCTGACGGATCACTATGCCGCGATTCCCGCAGAAATGAAAAGCGTGGCGCAATGCTTCGGTCAGCCGGTACTACGCGGGCTGACAGTGGAGCAGATGACGGAAAAGATCGGCGAACTGCGCAGCAAGGTCAGCGACAGAGCTCTTCTGCGGGCGTTCCATTTCATTCAGGAAGATGAACGTGTGCCGGAACAGGTTGCGGCCCTGAAGGAAGACCGGATCAGGGATTTCCTGAAGCTGATTATTGACAGCGGACGGTCCAGCTATATGTATCTGCAGAATATCTATGCGGATCCTGCCGACCAGAGTCTGAGCCTTGCCCTGTGCCTTGCTGAAAATATGCTGCAGGGCTGCGGCGCATGGCGTATCCACGGCGGCGGATTTGCCGGAACGACGCTGAACTTTGTGCCGCAGGACCTGACGGAGAAGTTTGTGAACGTTATGGAACAGGCCTTTGGAGAAGGCGCCTGCAGCGTTCTGAATATCCGGCCTGTGGGAGCGGCGAGAGTTGTTGTCTGAAAAACAGTGAAGAATTAAGAATGAAGAATTAATGGAATGATGATGGTGATAACAAACAGCGCGGCAGAGACGCGGGAATTAGGGAAACGGCTGGCAGAGAAGCTGCAGGCAGGAGACGTTATCCTGCTGGAGGGCGACCTTGGAGCCGGCAAAAGTGAATTTGCCCGCGGCACGGCCGCCGGACTGGGTGTACAGGAAACGGTAACCAGCCCCAGCTTTACCATTCTGAACGTGTATGAAAGCGGAAGGCTGCCGCTGTACCACTTTGACTGGTACAGGCTGGAAAGCTCCGAGGAACTGTACGAGCTTGGAATGGATGAATACCTTGGCGGCAACGGTATTGCGCTTGTGGAATGGCCGGAACAGTGCCCGGACGCCGTGCCGGAGAACTGCCTGCGGATCCGGATCACCGCAACCGGGGAAAACAGCCGGCAGATAGAAGCGGAACCGTGCGGAAACTTCCGGACGATTACGCTGGAGTGAGGCGGAAGATGAAGATACTGGTCATTGATACATCGGGTCCTGTATGCGGCACAGCCGTGATGGACGAAGACAGGGTATACAGTGAGTTTACGGCACAGAACAGGAATACGCATTCCGCCAGTCTGATGCCGATGGTGGAAGCAGCCCTGAACGCGGCCGGGAAGGAGATCGGAGACCTGGATGCCGTAGCCGCGGTGACAGGCCCCGGAAGCTTTACAGGGGTCCGTATCGGCGTGGCTACCGCAAAAGGTCTGGCTCACGGCGCGGGACTGCCCTGTATTCCGGTGGACGCGCTGGAAGCGCTGAGCGAATCCGCGGGCGCGTTTGACGGTATTGTCTGTCCGATACAGGACGCACGGGCAGGTCAGGTATACGGAGCCGCATTCCGGCAGGGTGAACGGCTGACCGGAGACGCTCCGATGAAACTGGAAGAATATCTTGATACCGTGTGCGCGCTGGGAGACCGTTTCCTGTTTATCGGCGACGGCGCTCCTGTTCACCGGGAAGCGATTGCTGCGCGGCTGGGTGCAAAAGCGGAATTCGCACCGGCGTTCCGCGGCTATCTGCGGCCATCCGCCGCGGGGGCCATTGCCCTTCGGAAGGGCAAAAGCACCGATTATCTGGGGCTTCAGGCTACCTACCTGCGTCCGCCGAACGCACAGAAAAACAAAAAACTGCTGGAGGCCATGGGGCATGAGTGAACCGGTGATCCGTTTCATGCGGCTGAAGGACGTGGATCAGGTGGCGGAAATTGAACAGGCCACCTTCGCCAGACCCTGGAGCCGGGAAAGTTTCAGGCAGGAAGTGACCCGGAACGCTGTGGCCCGGTATCTTGTGGCAGAGGAGGATGGACGGATCCTCGGTTATGCCGGTGCCTGGATCATCCTGGATGAAAGCCATATTACCAATATTGCCGTACGGGAAGAAGCAAGAGGAAAGGGACTGGGCAAAAAACTGACAGCGGAATTGCTGCAGATTCTTTCCAATCTCGGCGCCTCCTATGCCACCCTGGAGGTACGCGTGAGCAATACCCGGGCGCAGAACCTGTACAAAAGCCTCGGGTTTGTTTCTGTCGGGAAAAGAAAACGCTATTACGAAGATAATAACGAGGACGCTTTCCTGATGGTATGTGAGCATATGCCGGAAGTGGATCCGGATTATACAGAAGAACCCTGGATTGAAAAGGAGGATGAACAATGAGCCGCGTGTTTCTGACTGTACTGGATGCTGTGGGCGCCGGTGAAGCCCCGGACGCCGCCGATTACGGCGATGTGGGCACCAATACACTGGGCCATGTGATTGCTGCCTGCAATCCGAGGCTGCCGCATATGGCGGAGATGGGCCTGGGACGGATTCCCGGCACCGGTTATGTATGGGACGGACCGGTAGCAGGCGCTTACGGCCGGGGACGGGAAGTCAGCAAGGGAAAGGATACAACGTCAGGCCACTGGGAAATTGCAGGCGTGCGGGTCAATACGCCTTTTCCCACATTCCCGAACGGCTTTCCGGCCGACTTCATGGAAGCCTATGAGAAGGCTATCGGCCATAAATGCATCGGCAACAAAACCGCTTCCGGAACGGTGATCCTTGAGGAACTGGGAGAGGAACACCTCCGGAATCATACGCCGATCGTTTATACCAGTGCGGACAGCGTATTCCAGATTGCCTGCCATGAAGAGCTTTTCCCGCCGGAAAAGCTGTATGAATTCTGCCAGATAGCCCGGGAAATGCTCCAGGGAGACCTGGGAGTGGGACGGGTCATCGCGCGGCCCTTCATCGGCCAGCCGGGAAGCTTCAAGCGCACCGGCAACCGGAGAGATTTTTCCCTGCCGCCTCTGGGCCGGACGCTGCCGGACGCCGTGAAGGAAGCGGGAATGGAAAGTATCGGCGTCGGCAAAATAGAAGATATTTTTGCCCATCAGGGACTGACAAAGAGCGACCACGCAGCCGGCAATCCGGCCTGTATGGACGCACTGATCCGATTTATGAAGACAGATTTTGACGGATTATGCTTTACCAACCTGGTAGACACAGACTCCGTTTACGGACACCGCAATGATCCCGAGGGCTTTGCCGGAGCGCTGGAAGCATTCGACGAGAGACTGCCTGAAATGAAAGCGCTGATGCATCCCGGGGATCTGATGATCATTACGGCAGACCACGGCTGTGATCCCTGCTTTATCCAGTCTACGGATCATTCCCGTGAATATATCCCGATCCTGGCCTGGACGCCCGGCATGACCGCTGCTGCAGATCTCGGCATCCGCGGAACATTCGCTGATATCGGCGCGACCTGCGCTGAATGGCTGGGCCTGACGGACCGCTTCGGAGCGGAGTCCTTCGCCGCGGCGCTGAAGGAGTAAACACTGAACAATCAAAGGAAATGAAAAGCATGAACAGACTGAAAGCACTGATACCGTTCCTGGTGATCCTGATCCTGCTGCTGGCCGCGCTGCCCGCGGCGGCAGAGGAGGCGGAAAACCTGACGGGCACACTGACCGTGAAGACCGTTGACAAACCCGGAAAGACCAAAGCTATTACGGACGGCAGCTACAAATCCTTCTGGGAAAGCAGCAGCCGGAAGGAACCATGGGTGGTTCTTTCCTCCGACAAGCCGGTTTACGGACTGTATCTATGTTTTCAGAAGATGCCGGACACCTACGTTATCCAGAAAAAGAGCGGAGAAGGCTGGACAACCGTCGCGGAAGGCGGAAGTCCCCGTTTTCACCATGTCTTCTTCGAACTGGACGGTATAAAGGAAATCCGGATCCTGTCCACGATGGAAAAGAAGAACATCATGGGCTTCAATGAGATCTATGCCTTCGGCCAGGGAGAAGTGCCGGACTGGGTTCAGAAGTGGCAGGAGCCGGTGGATAAAGCGGACCTGCTGGTGATGGTAGCCCATCCGGATGACGAGCTGCTGTTTACCGGCGGCGCGATTCCGGTATACGGGGCGGAAATGGGCAGGAGCGTTGAGGTGGCCTACCTGACTTACAGCAATACCACCCGGCGCAGCGAGGCTCTGAACGGCCTGTGGGCAATGGGCATCAGGCATTATCCTGAATTCGGACCTTTCGCAGACCGCTACGCGAAGGGCGGAAAGCTGAAGAATGCCTATGCCGAAGCAGGCGGCAAGGAGAAAGTGCTGGACTGGGTGACGGAACTGTACCGCCGGTACAGGCCGGAAGTAGTGATCACACATGCGGAGAACGGTGAATACGGCCATCCGCAGCATAAGATGATCGCCGACGCCGCCATGGAGTGTTTTACCCGGGCAGCAGATGCTCAGAAAGCTCCGGATTCCTATCAGGCATACGGTCCCTGGCAGGTGAAAAAACTGTATCTGCATCTGTACGGTGAGGAAACGGAACAGACTGTGCTGGACTGGGATCAGCCGCTGAAAGCGTTTGACGGGAAGACCGGTGCGGACATGGCGGTGGAAGCCTTTGCCCTGCACGTGAGCCAGAAGGGAATGGGCGCAGGCAAGGGAGACAAGTTTGAGGAGTTCAAGGTGGAAACCACGGGCGCCCACAAATATCCCTATGACCATTTCGGCCTGCAGAGCACTACAGTAGGTCCGGATGAAGCGAAGAATGATTTCCTGGAACATATTGACGCGGCCGACCTGGCGGTGAACGAAGCGACGGAAACAAAGAAACCGAAAGAGACGGACTCAGACGACACCGAAGAAGAACCGGAGGAACCGGACGGCGGGGATTACTCCGGGGAGGAAGAGCCTGAGGAAGAAGAAACGGAAGAGCCCGATACCGAAGCGGAAACGGGAGATCCGGAATCCGCGGACGAAGCTGAAAAAGACGCGGCAGAACCGGAACAGCCCCGGCAGAGCACCGGAAGCATTTTCCGGAATGTTACCGCGCCGGAATGGGCGGACGTACAGCTGAACGACCGGGGATTCCTGGATGAGGGCGAGTATGTTTTCGCCGACGATGAAAACGGCCGGTATATGTTTGTGAACCGGACACTCCGCGTCTTAATCAGCCGGAGTATTGAAAGCCCGGACAACAAGTCCTTCTACTGCTTCACGGCAGACATATGGTGCGATACGGAAGCAGGCGAGCTGCCGACCACCGTGTTCAAGGATCCTGAAAAGAAGAAGAGCGTCAAGGACTTTGTGCGGAATATCGCCATGGAGAACAAAGCGGTTTTCGCCACGACAACGGACTACTATATCTACCGGATCAAGGCGGATTATCCGACCGGTATTGAGGTACGGAACGGAGAAGTTATTTTTGACGATCCGCATAAGCTGATGTATTCCAAGGGATCCATGCCGACCTACGAAACACTGGCACTGTACAGGGACGGACATGCTGACAGTCTGCCCAACAAGGAAAAGAGTGCGGGACAGTACGTGGAGGAAGGCGCCGTTCAGGTGTACTCCTTCGGACCGTGCCTGGTCAAGGACGGCAAACTGACCGAATATTCCCTGAAGCTGACAAACCAGAGTTACAATCCGCGGCTGGCCATCGGCGTGGCAGAAGACGGACACTACATTGTTGTAATGTGCGAGGGACGGGTGAAACGTTCCAAGGGCGTCCAAATGGCTGATCTTGCCCAGATCATGCTGGACCGCGGCTGCACGCTTGCCGTGAACATGGACGGCGGACAGAGCGCGGTGGTAACCTTCATGGGTCACCAGCTGAACCAGGTGGTCAGCTCTGACCCCAACGGGCGGGAACAGGCAGATATCCTGATATTCGGCACATCGGAACAGGTGGGCAGTTTCGAAATGGCGGACGAGTTCAAATCGAAACGAAAGAAATAACACAAATAATGCTTGACAGGCAAGGGCCCGGAGTGATATCTTATTCAGGTAGCCGCTCGGGAGAGGTCTGTCCAAATGCGCATCGCGCAACCTCAGAATCCCGGCGAGATTGAATCAGGAGGTGCTGTCCCATGTACGCTATTATTGCAGCTGGCGGCAGACAATACCGTGTATCCCAGGGCGATGTGATCTACATCGACAAAGTCAACCAGGAAGCAGATTCCAAGATTTCCTTCGATGTGCTGATGATCGGCGGCGAAGGCGACGTGAAAGTCGGCAATCCCACCATTGAAGGCGCTAAGGTCGAGGGCAAGGTGATTGCGCAGGTAAAGGGTGAAAAGATCACCGTTTACAAGTACAAGAGCAAGAAAGACACCAAGAGAAAGATCGGCCATCGTCAGCCCTACACCAAGGTGGAGATCACCGCGATCAACGCGTAATGATCACCGCGGTCCTGTACCGGGAAGGGGAGAACCTGACCGGCTGCCGGCTTGAGGGCCACAGCGGCTGGGCTGAATCCGGCCACGACATCGTGTGCGCGGCTGCTTCCATTCTCGGATGTACCTGTGTGAACGCACTGGAAAGCGTGTGCGGCGTTATCCCGGCAATTACCGAGTATAACGAAGACAAAGGTGTTCTCGCGTTCGAGCTTCCGGCAATGACGGAAAAGGAAAACGCTGAGACGCAGATTGTGATGAAGACGCTCAGGCAGGGACTGAAAGATCTTGCGGAAGCTTATCCGCAGAACGTGACATTTTCCATTAAAGAACGGAGGAAACAACAATGATGAAGCTTAATCTTCAACTGTTCGCTCATAAAAAAGGTATGGGCTCCACCCGTAACGGCCGCGACAGCGAATCCAAGCGTCTTGGACCGAAGCGTGCCGATGGTCAGCTGGCTCTCGCGGGCAACATTCTTGTTCGTCAGCGCGGCACCCATATTCATCCCGGCCACAATGTAGGCATCGGTAAGGATGATACCCTGTTCGCCAAGACCACCGGTATCGTTCGGTTCGAGCGTCTGGGCAAGGACCGCAAGCAGGTCTCCGTATATCCCGTTGAGACCGCGGCCGAAGCTCAGTAATAAACGGGTCAGATGAATCAGGGCTGTTGCGTCGCAACAGCCCTTTTCACTAATAATTGGAGGAATGAACCATGAGTGAGAGCAAAAAGACCTTCTACATCACTACGCCGATTTATTATCCGTCCGGCAACATGACCATCGGCCACACCTACACAACCGTGGCAGCCGATACCATGACCCGGTTCAAGAAGATGCAGGGCTATGACACGTATTTTCTGACCGGTACGGACGAACACGGCCAGAAGATTGAGAAGAAGGCAGCAGAAGCCGGTGTAACGCCTATTGAATATGTGGATAAAATCGTGGCTGAGACACAGGATCTGTGGAAACTCATGGACATTCAGTACGACGACTTTATCCGCACCACCCAGGAGCGGCATATCAAAGTTGTGCAGAAAATCTTCCGCCAGTTCTATGAACAGGGAGATATTTACAAGGCGGAGTATGAAGGAATGTACTGTACGCCCTGTGAAAGTTTCTGGACGCCCACCCAGCTGGTGGAAAAGGACGGCGTGAAAGTCTGCCCTGACTGCGGACGGCCCTGCCAGCCCATGAAAGAAGAAAGCTATTTCTTCAAAATGAGCAAATACCAGGACTGGCTGATCGACTATATTGAGACCCATCCGGACTTTATCCAGCCGGCGAAAAGGGCTAACGAGATGCTGACCAACTTCCTGCGTCCCGGCCTCCAGGATCTGTGTGTGAGCCGGACCAGCGTCAAATGGGGCATTCCGGTGGACTTTGACGACAAGCACACCGTATATGTCTGGATTGACGCGCTGAGCAATTATATTACCGCTCTGGGCTACGGAACGGAAAACGACGAGCTTTACCGCAAATACTGGCCGGCGGATATCCACCTGGTGGGTAAGGAGATCGTGCGCTTCCATACGATTTACTGGCCGATTATGCTGCATGCCCTGGGCCTGCCGCTGCCGAAACAGGTGTTCGGCCACGGCTGGCTGCTGTTCGGTGCCGACCGGATGAGCAAATCCAAGGGCAATGTGGTTTATCCCGGCCCCATCGTTGCACGTTACGGCGTGGATCCGCTCCGCTATTACCTGATGAGGGAAATGCCCTTCGGCGCCGACGGAAACTACACCAACGAATCCTTCCTGACCCGGATGAACGCAGATCTGGCAAACGACCTGGGCAACCTGGTCAGCCGGACCGTTGCGATGATCGAGAAATACTTCGACGGCGTACTGCCCGCCTGGACAGACGCGGCTGATCCGGAACTGGATACCCCCCTGCAGGAGCACTGCGCAGCCCTGCCGAAGCTGGTGGATGAGCAGATGGACAAACTGCAGTTCTCCCAGGCCCTGGCTGAGATCTGGAAAGTGATCGGTGAGTGCAACAAGTATATTGACCTGACCCAGCCCTGGGTGCTGGGCAAGGACCCGGAAAAAAAGGACCGGCTGGCGAACGTTATGCTGACCCTGGCGGAATGCGTACGGTTTGCAGCGGTGCTGATCGGCCCCTTCATGCCCTCCACGCCTGCCCGGATTTTCGCACAGCTGGGCGTGAATGATGAAAGCCTGAAGAGCTGGGACAGCCTGGGAAAATTCGGCATGCTGCCTGCCGGCACCAAGGTGCAGAAGGGCGAAGCACTGTTCCCCCGCATTGATGTGAACAAGGAGCTGGAAGCCCTGAGCGGCGGCAAGGAAGAGAAGAAGGAAGACAAAGCCGGGGAAAAACAGCAGAAGAAGGATCAGAAAGCGGAGAAGAAGGCCGACAAGAAGCATGAGGAGCCGGAGTTCCCCGCGGAAATCGATGTCAACGAATTTTTCCGGTGCAAGATTCAGGTAGCCCGCGTGCTGGCCTGCGAAAAGGTGGAGAAGAGCACCAAACTGCTGAAATTCCGCCTGGGCCTGGGCAAGGACGGCGAACGCACCGTGGTCAGCGGCATCCAGAAATGGTATGAACCGGAAACTCTTGTGGGAACACAGGTGGCGGTGATCACCAACCTGAAGACCGCCAAGCTGGCTGGCATTGAGAGCCAGGGAATGATCCTGTCCGCCATGGATGACAACGGCCATCTGCGGCTGGTATCTGTGGGCGAAGGCGTTGAGGACGGCGCACTGATCGGATGATGGAATGGTTTGACAGCCACTGCCACGTGGATGAGGAAGCCTTTGACGAAGACCGGGAGGAAGCCCTGGCCCGAATGAGGGAACATAGGATTACCCGGTATGCGGTCATCGGTTCCGATATGGAGACCTCCCGCCGCGCGATCCGGTTTGCCCGGGAACACGAAGGAGCTGTCGCAGTCGGCGGCATTCACCCCCATGAAGCCAAGGGCTTCCGGGAGGAAGACCTGGCCGAAATGGCGGACTGGTACCGGAAAGGAAAAATCCGCGCCATCGGCGAGATCGGCCTGGATTACTACTATGACCACAGTCCCCGGGAGGTACAGCGGGAAGTCTGCCTGAAGCAGATGGAACTGGCCTGGGAACTGGGCGCGCCGGTTGCGTACCATATCCGGGACGCGCATGCCGAAATGCTGGAAATCATGAAGAGCATGAAAGCAAAGCTGACCGGGGGAATCATCCACTGCTTCTCAGGAAGCGCGGAGATTGCGAAGGAATACCTTAAGCTGGGTTACTATATTTCCTTTGCAGGTCCGCTGACTTTCAAAAAGGCTCCGAAGCTTCAGGAAGCCTGCCGGATCGTTCCGGCGGACCGGCTGCTGATTGAAACGGACAGCCCCTACATGGCGCCGGAACCGGTGAGGGGACGGCGGAATGAGCCGGCCAATGTACGGTATGTGGGCATAAAGCTGGCAGAGCTGCGGGGAGAAACACCCGAAGCAGTGGCGGAATATACCACAAAGAACGCGATGAAAGTATACGGGCTTGATAAATAAAAGAACGGTCTTCCTGTGAAAGGGAAGACCGTTCTTTTTGTCCGCGCCGAAGGTGATATTATACTTTTAAGCCCCAAAGTTATATGGGTATGAGTATATAAAACATTCGCCTCCGGTGAATATATTCATAGGCAAAAGCCTGTGAATATGTTAAAATATCATGGTTGGAGGTGCATCATGGGAAAGATTGTTGTGGTGGCCGAAAAGCCCAGTGTGGGCAGGGATATTGCCCGGGTACTCGGCTGCAGGACAGGCGGAGACGGATGCCTGATCGGAGACCGGTATATCGTCACATGGGCGGTCGGACACCTGGTGACGCTCATGGAGCCGAACGAACTGGATCCAAAGTATGAAAAGTGGTCCTTCGCAACGCTGCCCATCCTGCCGGAAACCATTCCCCTGAAAGTGATCTCCCAGACAAAAGACCAGTTCAGCAAAGTCAAAAAGCTGATTAACAGCCAGGAAACAGATTCCCTAATCTGCGCGACAGACGCGGGGCGGGAAGGAGAACTGATTTTCCGGTATATCTATGAAAAAGCACAATGCCAGAAGCCGTTCCAGAGGCTGTGGATTTCCTCCATGACGGATGAGGCGATCACGGAGGGATTCCGGGATATCCGCCCGGGAGCGGACTATGACGGCCTGTACGAAAGCGCCCGTTGCCGGAGCAAGGCAGACTGGCTGGTAGGCATGAATGCCAGCCGGGCATTCACGCTGAAGTACAATACGCTTCTATCCATCGGCAGGGTACAGACGCCAACGCTGGCGATTCTGGTCAAACGCCGGAAAGAAATTGAAAATTTCAAGCCGGAAGGCTTCTGCACGCTGACAGCCGATTTCGGCGATTACAGCGGCGTATACTTTTCGGAAAAACTGGATCCGGATACCCACCTGAAGGAAAAAGAGGACGCGGAGAAGATTGCCGCGGAAGTCAAAGGGAAAACCGGTACCGTGATTCAGGCGGAAACGACCCGGAAGAAGGAACTGCCGCCGCAGCTGTATGACCTGACCAGCCTGCAGCGGGACGCCAACCGGATGCTGGGCTTTACGGCGGACAAAACGCTGAAAACCGCACAGAGCCTGTATGAAAAACACAAAGCGCTGACCTATCCCCGCACAGACAGCCGTTTCCTGCCGCCGGACATGATTCCCCGGGTGGTGCAGACAATGAAGCTGCTTCCGGAAACCTACCAGAAGTTTGTGCCGGGAGCGCTGCCGGGCGGGAAACTGCCGGTGAGCAAGCGAACCATTGACCAGACCAAGGTGACGGATCATCACGCGATCATTCCCACGGCCAAGCGGGCGGATCCGTCAAAGTTCACCGAGTATGAGCGGAAGCTTTACGACATGGTGGCCAGAAGAATGCTTGCCGCGTTCTATCCGGCCTGTGATTATGACGCGACAAAGATCGTGACAAAGGTGGAGGAGCATTCCTTCCGCACCACCGGCAAGGTTATTGTGAACAACGGGTGGCATGACGTGCCGCCGCTGGAGAACCCTCCCAAAGCAAGAAAGAAGACGGCTGAAGAAGGGGAGAGCGAGAGCCCGCTGCCGCCCCTGCAGGAAGGCGATACCAGGCCGGTTCACAGCACCAGGATCAAGGAGGACAAAACCAAGCCCCCGGCTCCCCATACGGACGCCAGCCTGCTGGCAGCCATGGAAACGGCCGGAAAGGAACTGGACGACGAAGAACTGGTCCGCCAGATGAAGGGCAGCGGTATCGGTACGCCGGCAACCCGGGCAGCCATTATCGAACGGCTGCTGAAGGTGGGATACGCTCAACGGAAAGGGAAAACCCTGCAGGCCACCGACAAGGGCGTTATGCTGATTGACGTGGTGCCTGGAGAACTTTCCAGTCCGGAACTGACCGGCCGCTGGGAGCTGGCACTGAACGATATCACCGACGGGACACAGGATCCGCAGCGGTTCATGGACGGGATTGCCCGGATGAGCAGTTTTCTGGTAGACTATGCAAGAAATACCGCGGCTGCCGTAAGCTTTCCGGAAGAGGAACGCCGGTACGGAAAAGGCGGCGGAAAGAAGAAAGTTCCGGCTGCCCCGCTGCCGGGCGCAGTCTGCCCTGTGTGCGGAAAAGGCCAGATCAGGGAAAACTCCCGGGCCTTCGGGTGCAGCGAAAAGGGCTGCAACTTCACGCTCTGGAAGGACTGCCTGGAAAAGGGAGGCGGTCCGGCGCTGACCGGGAAGCTGGTACAGCTGCTGCTGGAGAAAAAACAACTGCAGGGATCCACGGGGATCCTGATGATCCGGGAAGGACACCTGCTGTTCTATCCGAACGGCAGTGAAAAGCCTTCTGTGGACCGGTCCATGATTTATGTCAGACAGCGCTGAGAAAGGATGATGTTCCGATGATGAACGGGTACAACAAGCAGGAGGCACTGGAGTTTATTCTTGAAAGAATTCACGCAAAGGATCATCCGGAACTGGCGGACTGCCTGCCGGAGCTGATCAGCCAGGCGATCGACGCGGACATGGCTTACATGCACGAACACCATGTGATTGATGAGGACGGGAACGCGGGCACCGAATACTATGAGGACGATGAAGCCTTTGAGTATATGGTGGAAAAGCTAGCGGAGCAGAATACGCTGGATCCCGTGAAGGCCGTCAAACTGGCCTCCCTGGTGGACGACTATATGGACTATCAGCAGGAATATCTTGAATCCAAAGGACTGGTGGACTGGGATGATGAGTAAGAAAACCATGCTGGTTTTCGGCACCCGGCCGGAAGCGATCAAGATGTGTCCTCTGGTGAAGGAACTGAAGACCCGGAAGAATGTGGAGACCCTGGTCTGCGTGACCGGCCAGCACAGGGGAATGCTGCAGCAGGTACTGGACGCCTTCGGCGTGGTGCCGGATTATGACCTGGCGATCATGCAGGAGCGGCAGACGCTTTTTGACATTACCACCCGTGTACTGCAGGGAATGAAGGATGTGCTGGAAAAGGAACGGCCTGACGCGGTGCTGGTTCACGGGGATACAAGCACAACCTTCGCAGCGGCACTGGCCTGCTTCTACCTTCAGATTCCGGTGGGCCATGTGGAAGCCGGACTGAGAACCTACAACCTGCTTTCTCCCTATCCGGAAGAGTTTAACCGTCAGTGCGTTTCCATCCTGGCGAACTGGAACTTTGCCCCGACGCCCCTAAGCAGGGAAAACCTGATCAGGGAAGGCAAGAAGCCGGAATCCATCTATGTGACGGGCAATACCGTCATTGACGCCCTGAAAACAACCGTAAGGGAGAACTTCAACCATCCGGACCTGGAGTGGGCCGGAGACAGCCGGCTGATCCTGCTGACGGCGCACCGGAGGGAAAACCTCGGCAAGCCTATGCATGCCATGTTCCGGGCGATCCGCCGGGTCGTGGAGGAGCATGAAGATGTCAAAGCCCTGTATCCGATCCATATGAATCCTGTGGTTCGGGAGGCAGCGGACGAGGAACTGAGCGGCTGTGACCGGATCCGGCTGACAGAACCGCTGGAGGTGCTGGACTGCCATAACCTGATGGCACGCAGCTATCTGATCCTGACGGACAGCGGCGGAATCCAGGAGGAGGCGCCGAGCCTGGGCAAGCCCGTGCTGGTGATGCGGGATACGACCGAACGGCCTGAGGGAATCCAGGCAGGTACGCTGAAACTTGTGGGAACGGACGAGGAAACAATCTACAGGGAGTTTACCCGGCTGCTGGATGACCGGCAGGCATATGAACGGATGGCACATGCGGAGAATCCTTACGGGGACGGACATGCCTGCGAACGGATCGCGGATATCCTGACCGGGGAAGAGTAACGGACGGAGTGAGAGAAGATGGCCCGGGCAGGGATCATAACTTTTCTGCATAACAACAATTACGGTTCCTCCCTGCAGGCTTACGCGCTGCAGCGAACCATCCGGGAACTGGGATATGACTGCGTTCATCTGGATTACCGGCCGGATGGGAAGGAAAAGATCCGGAACCTGCTGACCAGCGGTAACGACATGAAACTGATCCTGGATGGATTACGCAAGCGCAGCGTCCAGGCAGACCAGAGCGGTGCCCGCCGGAAAAGCGAGGCAATCCCGGCGTTTTACCGGAAGCGGATGGAACTGACCGCTGCCTGCAGAAATCAGAAGGAACTGCGGAAGGAAAGCAAAAACTGTGATCTGCTGGTGTGCGGCAGCGACCAGATCTGGAATCCCGTGTGGATGAATCCGGCCTATTTCCTGTCCTTCGCGGGCAAGGAAAAGACGAAGATAGCTTACGCGGCCAGCCTGGGTGTAAGCCGGCTGCCCAAAGTCTCCAAGGTCCGGAAAATCAGACGGTGGACGGAAGATTTCCGGGCTGTTTCCGTGCGGGAACAGGAAGGGGCTGACCTGCTGGAGCAGATGACCGGCCTGAAAGCGGAGGTTATGCCTGATCCGGTATGTCTGCTTACACGGGAGGAATGGAACGAAATAGCGGGGAAAACCCCGGAAGGGGAGCCGTACCTGCTGTGCTATTTCATCGGCGAGAATCCGGAATACTGGCAGAAGGTACAGCAGCTGCAGCAGGAGACCGGCCTGCGGGTGCTGGTGATGCCGGTAACGGCGGAAAGCTACCGGAGCGGGTATGAACTGCTGGACGGAGCAGGACCGGAGGAATTTCTCAGCTCGGTCCGGGACGCGGCCTGCTTCTGCACGGACAGCTTCCACGGGCTGGTGTTCGGAACGATCTTCGGAACACGGACGGAAGTATGCCGGCGCTACAGAGAAGATGACCCGGAAAGCAAAAACAGCCGTGTGGATCAGTTCCTGCGGGCGATGGAAAGCAGCAGCCTGAATGAAATGCGGGAAAAGGGAAGAACGTGGCTCGGGAAAGCAATTAAGAATGAAAAGTGAAGAATGAAGAATGAGAAAACCCGCTTACGTCAAACGTAAGCGGGTTTTGAGTTAAGAGTGTTTTTCATATCTATTTATAAAAATAGATATGAAAAAACCCGACTGTATTGCACTACAGACGGGTTAATTGTGAATCTCTAACGGGCTCAGGCCTCTTCGTGGACCTTGGGCAGCGCGCGCTGCACATTGCCGCTACGCAGGCAACGGGTGCACACATTCATCCGCTTGGCGGTGCCATTAACCATCACACGAACGCTCTGCACATTGGGCGCCCAGATACGATGGCTCTTGCGGTTGGAATGGCTGACGTTGTTGCCGTTCAGCGTGCCCTTCTCACAAATCTCACAAAACTTACCCATGGAAATCATCCTCCTCGTTGGAGTTACACATCAAGCCTTGCTATGATATCACGACAGTGCATAAAATGCAAGCGGTTTTTTGAAATCTTTCATCCGAAAAGCAACTGTCCCAGCCGGGTCACCGGATTCTGCATGACGCAGCCCATCCGGCGGACCGCCAGTACCCGGGGAATTTTGCGCATGTGACGGGTGGCCAGGTAACGGTCCACCACATCGCGGGCCTGCGGGGAGAGATCCTCCCCGTACAGCCGGCCAAAGACGGCAGTGTGGGTATAGGTCAGCAAAATGCGCCGCTTTGCGTCTTTGCGCTTGTGCAGGGCGTCCATTCCCCGGACCAGGAGGGACCGGGAGCTGGCGCCGATGGCATTGTCCCCGTGCTGGCGATAACGGGTCAGCGGTTTGTCCACAAAGGCGATATGTCCGAAGGCAGCCGCGGTCAGTGCGACAAACCAGTCATGCATGAAAAGATCCCTGGCGACAGCGTGGGCGGAGACCAGGCGGCGCAGCGACGCATTCATGATCAGCGTACAGCCGGTTACGTTGTTCTGAACCAGAAGCTGAGGAAGCGTGACGGCCTGAGGATCCCAGCCCTGATGACGGAAAAAGCTGCTGCCGATCAGGCTGCCGGATTCATCAATGAGGGAACAATCAGAATGGACCAGAAGGGGAACGGGGGCGCCGTACTGTTTTTCCAGGTCAAGGATGGCCTGCTTCAGTACGGTGATCTTTTCGGGCTCCCAGAAGTCATCCTGGTCGCAGAAGAGTACATAATCCGCGTCACATTGACGAAGCAGGGAAAGAAAGTTTCCGGCTGCACCCAGGTGACAGCCCTGCTCGCTTCCGAAAAGAAAGCGGCTGTCACGTTCCGCGATGCCGCTGAGCAGGGAAGGGGTTTCATCTGTGGAACCGTCGTCCTGCATCAGGACGGTAAAATCAGGATCAGTCTGCGCAGCCAGCGATTCCAGCAGGGCCGGCAGATGAGCGCCGCCATTGTACGCGGTCAGCAGAACGGCAGTCTTTACCATGTGATCCCCCATTTCAGGAAATACTTGAAGACAGAGACCATCTGGCGCATACGGCCTTTGAAGGTACGGGTGTTTTCCCGGGCCCACTTGTGGGTGACGCACATATCCGGGTGGTAGACGATGCTGCCGAGCCGCTCCTCCAGAATCCGGCGGCTCAGGTCGGAATCCTCCTGATACAGGAAGAAACGGGGATCAAATCCCTCCAGCTTTTTGAAAATCTCCGTCCGGATAAACAGGAAGCAGCCGGTGGCAAACTCCACGGGAACGGGATAAACGATATCCATATCCGACATGGTGAAGTCCGCGCGCCAGCGGCGGAAGAGCTTGCCATAGTTTTCAAACAGACCGCCCAGAAGATAATGGACGGAAATCCGCTTCTTCGGAAGGAACTGCTCAGTGCCGTCCTCATTCAGTACGCGGGGCGTCAGAATGGCAATGTTGGGGTGGGCTTCCATATACATAATCATCCGGCTGAGCAGGGACGGCTCAAAAGTCACATCCGGGTTCATGATCAGATGATATTTGCTCTGCAGATGGGGAATCACCGCATTGTTGGCGCGGCCGAAACCGATGTTTCCCTTCTGCGGAAGAACCGTTACGCCGGGGAAAAGCCATTCGGCCTTTTCGGCAGTGGGGTCATCCGGCGTATTGTCCGCCAGGAAGACATCCACATCCACATCCGCGTTCTGAATACATCTGAGGGCGTGCGTCAGTTCATCACCGCAGTGATACAGCACCAGGCAGGCGGAAAGAATTGAAGCCATCTGAAAAGCCTCCGGAAATCAGAATTGTCATTATCAGTATTTTACAGGCTGCGGGCGGATTTGTCCATAACAGGGCAGGAAAGAGGAGAAAAGGGCCGGCAGATTGTCACTTTCCAATGAATTATGATAGAATACCGGGGCGGGATCGCGGATTAACAGAGAGTACGGAGTGAATGAAGCATGAAACTGATATCCTGGAACGTGAACGGACTTCGCGCAGTGATGGGCAAGGGATTTATGGAATCTTTCGCCGCGCTGGACGCCGATATTTTCTGCCTGCAGGAGACCAAACTGCAGGAGGGACAGATTGAAATGGATCTTCCCGGCTATCACCAGTACTGGAATTACGCAGAGAAAAAAGGATATTCCGGGACAGCCGTATTCACCCGGCAGGAGCCGTTGTCCGTCCGCTACGGAATCGGAACAGACGCTTTTGACCATGAAGGCAGGGTGATTACCCTGGAGTTTCCGTCCTTCTATTTCCTGACGGTTTACACGCCCAATTCCCAGGACGGACTGGCCCGTCTGCCGTACCGGATGGAGTGGGAGGACGCGTTCCTGGCTTATATTTGCAAGCTGGACAGTGAAAAACCGGTGATTTTCTGCGGAGACCTGAATGTGGCACATCAGGAAATTGACCTGAAGAATCCGAAGAGCAACCAGCACAACGCCGGCTTCACCCAGGAAGAGCGGGACAAGATGACCGCTCTGCTGAACAGCGGGTTTGTGGATACGTTCCGCTGGTTCCATCCCGACGCCCGGGACGAATACAGCTGGTGGAGCTACCGCTTCCATGCCAGGGAGAAGAACGCGGGATGGCGGATTGACTACTTTATTGTATCGGAACGCCTGAAGGACAGCCTGGAGAGTGCCGGCATCCACCAGGAAGTCTTCGGATCGGATCACTGCCCCGTGGAGCTGATACTCCGGAACAGCTGAGGTCTGGTTATTTCATCTGCCAGATGGTATACTGACAGAACCGGCGGCCGGACTGCCGGTTCTGCATGAGACGGTTTCCGCCTGCCCCGACGGGCAGGGCGGGATGAGAGGAAGAAGGTTTTATTTCTGAGTAAATTTGCTGTTTTTGTTGACCTGGAGAACTGCGGCGCGAAGGTGGCCACCCTCCGGAGCATTCTTGAAAAGGTCAAGATCCGCGGCGATATCCTGCTGGGCAAGGTGTACGGTTATACGGACAAGTTCGACGACCTGAAGGAGGTGCTGCTGAGCAACACCTTTACGGTTGTACCCAGTCTCCGTTACGGGATCAGCCAGAAAAACAACGCCGATATCCAGCTGGTCATAGACGCACTGGAAGTGGCTTACAAGAATGATCTCATTGACAGCTTCTGCATCGTATCCGGCGACAGCGATTATGTGCCGCTGGTCGGCAAGCTGAAGAGCATGGGCAAGTTTGTGCTGGGCATCAGCCGCAGCGAAGCCGCGAGCAATATCTTCATCAACGCCTGCAACGAGTTCCAGTTCCTGGAGTCTGTGGGCAAGCGCAATGTTGAAAAACCGAAACGCCAGAAGACCAGCGCAGTGACGGAAGAAGCGGCGGATGAGAGCGAACTGAACAAACTGCTGACCACCGTGCTGGAGGAGCAGGACCAGGACGAAATCTATGCCAGCGAACTGAAGGAGACCCTGCTGCGCCTGCGGCCGGACTTCAACGAGAAGGCCTACGGCTGCGCTACCTTCTTCAAGCTGCTGACAAAACTGGCAAACCGCTTCGGTGATCTGCGGGTTCACAATGATAATTTCAACGTCATGGTCGGACTGAACAACGCGGGGGACAACGGGGAAACCATTCCTCAGCTGACCCGGGACAACTGGAAGGAAGCTTTTGCCGCTCAGATTCGTGCTTATAAAGAGGGCGGTTTTGACAGGGTCAATCCCTCCATCCTGAAGGCGGATATCATTACGGCGTATCCGGACTTTACCGAACGGGCCATCGGATTCAAGCGTTTCTCGGATGTTATGAAGCAGCTGGAGAAAGACGGCCTGGTCATCGTCGAGATGGATGAACAGAAGACGATGCTGATCAAACTGCTCTGATATGGGGTATCTGTGACAAACCCTTCATGAAAGGAGGACGGCTATGAAATATCTTCGTCGGATCGTGTGGTTTTTTGCGAACCGGCTGCTGGTTCTCTGCCTGATCCTCGGACTGATTATGACGGTGTTCTATTACACCATGAATCTCAGCAATATTCAGATTGTGCTGAAGGACGGCATGGCAAACCGGGCAAAGTATATCATGGGGATGGAGAATAACCGGAAGGAACTGGACAAGTATTTCCAGGCCGGCGTTCTGGATAATGACAGCGCCGTCAGAAGCGTGGCGGACGGTACATCGCCCTATACGAACTATAATGTCCGCGGTATAGACCACCGGCTCGAAATGGGATTCCTTTGGGTCTGGCCCTGGGAAAACTCCGCCAGGCTGACGATTCAGGAGAAGATTCCGAGGATTGACGGCCGGGTCAAGGGCAGCAAGGCGGACGAAGTGATCGCGAAGGAAGGAAACGACGCGCTCTACCCGCCCGCGTGGCAGGACGCGGAATACAGGGCTTATCTGACCCGGGAAAACGGACAGTGGAAGATTAAAGCGCTGTCATCAGCCAAATAACAGGGCAAAAAACTTTTTCTGAAAAATTTAGGAAAAAGTGCTTGACAAATAGCTTGCTCTTTGATATTCTATCCAAGCTCGCTTGCGGGAAACCGCGGGAAAGAGCGAAGCGA